>Ga0222713_10004049_pt1 | contig 14841 bp, 13 predicted proteins | sample C33_649DmetaG_FD_165061 | JGI IMG/M metagenome (GOLD analysis project Ga0222713, IMG submission 165061) | Estuarine water microbial communities from San Francisco Bay, California, United States - C33_649D | ecosystem: Environmental > Aquatic > Marine > Unclassified | place: USA: California...
TGCGCGCCGAGATCCGCAATCTTCCCGAGCGTGAACGCACCGTCGTGGCGCTGTACTACGACGAAGGAATGACCCTGGCCGAGATCGGCGACGTCCTCGGCGTGACTGAGAGCCGGGTCTCACAGATTCATTCCAAGGCGGTCATCATGCTGCGTGCTCGCCTAGCTGCCGCCGGCATATGACGGTTGCCGCCGGCATATGACGGTTGCCGCAGGCATGTAACGGCTGCCGCAGGCAAACAACGGACGCCGCGGGGCGACGTGGTTCGCCCACCCCGTGGCATGTGGGGAATCGCTTGCCTTTTGTCCGCGTCGATGTTCGTCCCGTCGGCACTCGGGGGTGCCCCCAACGGTTGCCTGCAACCCCCGGTGTCGGGTCGGGTGGTGGCGCCCTACGTGGCGCCACCGTGCCCGTACTGCGCGGGTCATCGCACCGTCGACTTCGCCAGCGTGCTCGGCGAGGCGGTGCTGGCGCCGGTGGCGGGCACCGTGGCGTTCTACGGCTTCGTCGGCGGTCGCTTGTACGTCACGATCGATCCGACGGATTCGCCGGTGTTCGCGCCGGGCATGGTGGTCACCGTGGGCGGACTCCTGCTCGATGACGTGTCGGCCGAGGGTCCGAATCCGCGGCGCGGGGATCCGGTCCGACAGGGGGAGCGGGTGGGCGATGCCGGTGGCTGGCCCATCACCCTCAGCGTGCGCCGGATCGGCATCGATGGCCCCTACGTCGATCCCGGTCCGATTCTCGGACGGTGGCGGACGGCGCCCCGGTTGGTGCCGCGGACCGGCCCCCACCGGGCTGCGCCGCCCCGGCTCGTCTGTCCGACCGCCCCGAACTCCCGCTAGCCTGCCCAACGGCCCGGAATACCGGTTCGTATCAGCACACACCGATCGCGTCCTGCGGTCGGCACCCTCGGGTGCCGCGTCGGCCGGTGTCCCCAACCGCAGTCACGAGAGGAAACGTCATGGCCATCGTCACGATGCGTCAACTTCTGGAAGCGCGAGTTCACTTCGGCCACCAGACCCGTCGTTGGAACCCGAAGATGAAGCGATTCATCTTCGGTGAGCGCAACGACATCTACATCATCGACCTTCAGCAGACCCTCGAGCGCATCGAGACCGCCTACGCGTTCATCCGCGATCTGTCGGCCAAGGGTGGCAACGTGCTGTTCATCGGCACCAAGCAGCAGGCCCAAGACCCCATCGCCGGGTTCGCCGAGAAGTGCGGCATGCCCTACATCAACGAGCGCTGGCTCGGTGGCATGCTCACCAACTTCGAGACCATCCACAAGCGCGTTCAGAAGATGCTCGAACTCGAGCGTCTGAAGGAGACCGGCGAGTTCGATCTCATGCCCAAGAAGGAAGCCCTTCTCAAGAGCCGCGAGTTGGCCAAGTTGCAGAAGAACCTCAGCGGTATCCGCCACATGACCCGTCGTCCCGACGCCGTGTTCATCATCGACACCAAGAAAGAGCACATCGGAGTCACCGAGGCCAACAAGCTCGGAATCCCGGTGGTGGCCATCGTCGACACCAACGTCGACCCCGACCTGATCACGTACCCGATTCCGGGCAACGACGACGCCATCCGCGCCAACGAGCTCATGTCGAAGGTCATCGCCGAGGCGGTCATCGAGGGTCGCTACATCGCGTCCAAGCGCAATCCGGGCCTCGTGGCCCCCGAGCGCTCCGACGCCGAAAAGGCCGAGTTCGCCGCCGATCAGGCCAAGGCGCGTGCCGCGGCCGCCGCCGCCCAAGCCGAGCGCGAGGCCAAGTTGGCCGCCGCCAAGACCGCTGCCGCGGCCGAGACCACCCCGGAGGCCTGACCCATGTCGTTCACCGCCAAGGATGTCCAGACCCTGCGCCAATCGACCGGCGCGGGAATGATGGATTGCAAGAAGGCCCTCGAAGCCAACAACGGCGACATGGAAGAGGCCAAGCAGTGGTTGCGCGAGAAGGGCTTGGCCGCCTCGGCCAAGCGCGACGATCGCGAGAACACCCAAGGTGTGGTGGCTCTCGTGGTGTCGGGCAACGTCGGCGCCATCGTGAAGCTGAAGTGCGAGACCGACTTCGTCGCGGGGAGCGATCAGTTCAAGGCCGAGGCGCAGGCGCTGGCCGAGCTGGTGGCCGCCAAAGGTGAGGCGGCCGTGTCCGAGCGCGCCGCCATTCTCGACGACCTGAAGATCACGCTCAAAGAGAAAATCGAACTCGGTGAGGTCGCGCGCGTCGAGGCCGCTCCGGGCAACGTCATCGACAGTTACCAGCACATCCAAGGCGGCCGTGGCGTGAACGCGGTCCTCGTGGAGATCGCCAATGGTTCGGTCGATCTGGCGCACGACATCGCCGTGCACATCGCCTTCGCTCGCCCGAAGTATCTGACACGCGACGAGGTTCCCGCCGATGTCGTCGACAAGGAGCGAGCGACCCTGGAGACGATCAGTCGCAACGAAGGCAAGCCTGAAGCGGCCCTTCCCAAGATCGTCGAAGGTCGTATCAACGGATTCTTCAAGGACGTGTGTCTGGTCGAGCAGCCCTACGCCAAGGACGACAAGCAGTCCGTCACTCAGGTTCTGGGTGGCGCCAGCATCGTGCGTTTCGCTCAAATCGAGATCGGCTGATCCACGATGGCGGCGACCGAGGATCGTCCCCGGTGGAAGCGCGTCATTCTCAAATTGTCGGGTGAGGCTCTGGCCGAACCGACCGGCTTCGGCCTCGACACCAACGTGTTGCACCAGGTGGCCACCGAGATCAAGGACGTGCGCGAGAACCTCAAGGTCGACATCGCGGTCGTCGTGGGCGGTGGCAACTTCTGGCGCGGACTCAAGGGCGCCGGGCAGGGGATGGATCAGGCACAAGCCGACTTCATGGGAATGATCGCCACCGTCATGAACGGCCTGGCACTGCAGGACGCCCTCGAACGCGTCGGGCAACACAGTCGGGTCATGACCGCGGTCGAAATGCCCAAGGTGGCCGAGCCGTACATCCGTCGTCGCGCCGAGCGCCACATGGAGAAGGGGCGCGTCGTGATCTTCGCCGGTGGAACCGGGAACCCGTTCTTCACCACCGACACCGCGGCCGCGTTGCGTGCCGCCGAGATCGACGCCGAAGCCATCTTGAAGGGCACCCACTCCGGAGTCGACGGCGTGTACACCGCAGACCCCAAACTCGACCCCACCGCCACCCGCTACGACCGGGTCTCGCACAAAGAGGTCATCGAGAAGGAACTGCGGGTCATGGACGCCACGGCGATCGCCTTTTGCCGCGACAACAAGATCCCGATCGTGGTGTTCGACGTCAGCACTCCGGGCAACATCAGATCCGTTCTGGAGGGCCAGCGCATAGGTACGCTGGTCGGGTGACCGACGACATCCTCCTCGAGGCCATCGACAAGATGGACAAGGCCGTCGAGCACGCTCAGGCCCAGTTCACGACGGTGCGCACCGGCCGAGCCACCCCGGCCCTGGTCGAGAAGCTGATGGTGAACTACTACGGGGCCGACTGCCCGTTGCAACAGTTGGCGGGCTTCCAGGTGCCCGAAGCCCGGGTTCTGGTCATCAAACCCCACGATCGTGGTTCCCTCGGAGCCATCGAGAAGGCCATTCGCGACAGTGACCTCGGCATGTCGCCGTCGAACGACGGCGTCGTCATTCGCCTCAACTTCCCGATGCTCACCGAGGAACGACGGCGCGATTACGTCAAATTGGTGAAGAATATGGCCGAGGACGGCCGAGTGGCCGTTCGCAACGTACGTCGCGACGCGCGCAAGCAACTCGAGACGTCCGAGAAGGCCGGCGAGATCTCGGCCGACGAACTGGAACGCGCCGAGAAGGAATTGGACAAGATCACCCACGATCATGTCGAGCACATCGACAAGGCCGTGCAACGCAAGGAACAGGAACTTCTGGAAGTCTGACCAGACCGAAGGGGAGACAATCATGAGCGATGACATGTGGCGCCGAGGATCCGGGAACGGATCGAACGACGACGAATTCGACGACTTCGGTGAGTTGCGTTTCTCCGACGAGGAGACCGAGGACGAGGCTCCGTTGAGCTTCGGATCCGACGACACCGGTCCGTTGCCCCATTGGACCGAGTCGGCACCCGCGGATCGAGCCCCTCTGTTCGCCGACGAGCGTTCTGGTGGCACCTCGCGACCCACCTCGCGTGAGATCGACGACGACGACGTCGACATCTGGGGCTCCTACTCGGGCTCGGCTCCTCGCCCCGTTCCCGACGATCCGTCCGGCCCGGCTCCGCGGGCAACCGATCCCAGCGGTGGCCGTCCGCGCGTGCGCCTGGGCGAGTCCACCGGCGGAACCCGCCGAGATTCGAGCACGGGGGCGACCCGACGTCCCGACGATGCCACCACCGGGTCAGCTACTCGACCGATCCCCGCGGCCGCGGAGGCCGGCGACGCGGGTCGTGGTGGGCGGATCTCCATCGGCGACGATCCGCAAAGTCGTACCGGCAGTGGGGCTCGTCCCCGCCCCGAGGGTCGTCCCCGTCCCGAGAGTCGTCCCCGTCCGGCCCGTGCCCCACGTCCGACCGGTGGTGTCGGCGGACGCGACATGCCCACGGCCATCGCCGTCGGGTTGTTGATGTTGGCGGCCTTCGTGGCCGCGTTGCTCTGGAAGCCGGTCGCGGTGTTGGCGATCGTGGTGTTGGTGTGCGGACTGGCCGCGGTCGAGTTCTTCGAGAAGATCGTCGAGCGTCGCTATCGCCCGGCCACCATCGTCGGGATCGTCACCTGTATCGCCGCTCCATTGGCCGCCTACTGGGTCGGTGACGGCGCGTTGCCGTTGGTGTTCACGTTCGCGTTCATGGCCTCGGCCGTCACCTACATCGGTGCCGAGAACGTGCAGGCGAATCCGATGCCGAACGTGGCCATCACCACTCTCGGGGTCACCTGGATCGGTTTGCTCGGTGCGTACGGAGCATTACTGGCGGGCGTCTCGAACACTCCCGGTCTCTCGCACGTCGGGACCGACACCTTGTTCATCGTCGCCGTCGGAGTGATCGCGAACGATGTCGGCGCGTTGTTCGTTGGTTCAGCGGCGGGGAACACCCCCCTGCATTCTTGGATCAGCCCGAACAAGACCGTCGAAGGTTTGCTCGGAGGTTCGGTGGCCACCTTGGTGGTGATGTGGATCGTCAGCCTGCAGAGCGACACCTGGAACGACATCGGCGAGGTGGTTTTGCTGGCCATCGTCGTGGCGATCCTGGCGCCCTTGGGCGACATGGTCGAGAGCATGTTCAAGCGCAACCTCGAGATCAAGGACTTCGGCACGGTCATTCGTGGCCATGGTGGAGTCCTCGACCGGTTCGACGGATTCCTGTTCGCCCTACCCGCGTCGTACTACCTCTTGATGGTGCTTCAGCCGTACATGTCGTGACGGACGGTCGATGATGGGTTCGCCCACCACCGTTCGTGTGGCCATCGCCGGTTCGACCGGTTCGATCGGTACCCAGACCCTCGACGTCGTGCGCGCCGAGAACGCGCGTCCCGATCGTGACGTCGAGTACGTCGTGACGGCCCTCGGAGTGGGTTCATCCATCGATGCTCTCATCGCTCAGGCCCGCGAGTTCCGCGTGGGAGTGGTGGCCGTGGCCGACTCGTCCCGAGTGGCCGAGGTGCGCGACGCCTTGCCCGGCGTTCGCGTGGAACCCACCATGTCGGACCTCGTCGCGCATGCCGACGTGGTGGTGAACGCCGTGGTCGGATTCGCCGGTCTCGACGTCACCTTGGCGACGCTGGCCGCGGGCAAACGGTTGGCGTTGGCCAACAAAGAGTCACTCATCGCGGCCGGGCCGGTGGTGCGACCTCTCCGATCGACGCCCGGAGCCGAGATCGTCCCGGTCGACAGCGAGCATTGCGCGGTGCACCAATGCTTGCGATCCACCGTTCGTGGGGGCGTCGAGGTGTCCCGCATCGTGCTGACCGCCAGTGGCGGGCCGTTCCGTGGTCGCACGACCGACGATCTGCGGTCCGTCACGGTGAACGAGGCGCTGGCCCACCCGACGTGGAGCATGGGACCCAAGATCACCATCGACTCGTCCACGTTGATGAACAAGGGCCTCGAGGTCATCGAGGCCCACGAATTGTTCGGCGTCCCGTACGACCACATCGAGGTGGTGGTGCACCCCCAGAGCATCGTTCACTCCATGGTCGAATTCACCGACGGCTGCACGATGGCCCAGTTGAGCCTGCCCGACATGCGATTGCCGATCGGATACGCCCTCGCGCATCCGAACCGCATCGCGTCGCCCTTCGGACGCATCGACTGGGCGAACCTGCAACGACTCGACTTCGCCTCGCCGGATCGGCGCACGTTCCGTTGCCTCGACCTGGCGTACGAGGCCGGGCGCGTTGGCGGAACGGCACCCGCGTTCATGTCGGCGGCCAACGAGGTCGCGGTCGAACGTTTTCTCGAGGGTGGTTTGCGCTGGACCCAGATCGCCGAGACGGTCGAGGAGGCCCTGCAACACCATCGAACCCCGGCGGGTGATCTGACGGCGGCCGACATCATCGAGGCCGACGGGCGCGGACGAGATGCCGCCCGTAGAGTTCTGTCGCGATGACCCTGTACCGATCGTTCCGCGACGAGATGATGGCCGGCGGGGCCGTGGGCGAGACCCCGGTCGACCAAGGCCCCAAGCGCTCGGTCGCGCTCACGTCCGGGCTGGTCATCCTGGCGTTGCTGGTCTGGCTTGGTGTCACGAACGTCTGGAGCCTGGTGCTGGTGGTCGGGCTGCTCGTCTCGGTTTTCTTGCATGAGGTCGGCCACTTCGTCACCGCCGGCTGGGCCGGCATGAAGCGGACCCAGTTCTTCATGGGATTCGGACCCAAGCTCTGGAGCATGACTCGCAACGGTGTCGAGTACGGCGTGCGCGCCTTGCCGTTGGGCGCGTTCGTGCGCATCGTCGGAATGAACAACCTCGATCCCGTCGAACCCGGTGACGAGGCGGTGTCGTATTCGAGCAAGCCCTACCGCTGGCGTCTGCTCGTCATCACCGCCGGGTCGATGATGCACATGATCATCGCGATCGTGATCATGATGTTCGTGTACACGACGGGTGGTCGTTACCAGGAAACCAACGAGGTCAAGGTGTTCGCCATCACCGAGGGTTCACCGGCCGAACGTGCGGGTATCCAGCTCGGCGACCGCATCTCGACCATCGGTGGACGCTCGATCGACAGCGTCGGTGAACTGAGCGAGACCATCGGTGCGATCGGCGCCGGTGAACGAGTCACGGTCGAGTTCGTTCGCGACGGCATGACCGCGGCGGTCGACGTCACCCTCATCGAACGTCCGTCGGAGCCCGGATCGGGTCTCGGGTATCTCGGTGTGGGCACCGACAATTGGGATCGTTCCGAGTTGGGGATCGTCGACGGCTTTTCGCACGTCATGGGCGATCTCTGGACCGGGATGGGGCGCACGTTCTCGGGCATCGGCACGGTGGTGAACCCGGCGAATCAGTGGGAGCAGCTCACGAACTCCGAGGCCGACCCGTCCAAGCGACCCACCACCGTGGTCGGTGTCACCAAGGTCGCCGGTGAGATCGGTGACCGCGACGGTTTCTACGGTGTGATGGAGGTGCTGGCCTCCATCAACGTGTTCGTGGGTCTGTTCAATCTTCTGCCTCTCTTGCCCTTCGACGGCGGACACGCCGCCATCGCCACGTACGAGCGAGTCCGTAGTCGTCGAGGTCGTGAGTATCGGGCCGACGTCGAGAAGATGTGGCCGGCCACCGTGGTGGTGGTGACACTTCTCATGTTCCTCACCTTCACCGGTCTCTACCTCGATCTCACACGACCGTTCTGATTGTTGGCAGACTGACGGTCATGCAGCACGCGTCGATCACCTCCCGTCGACCGACCCGACAGATCCATGTCGGCAAGGTGGCCGTTGGTGGCGACGCGCCGATCACGGTGCAGTCGATGACCATCACCAAGACCGCCGACGTCGAGGGAACGCTGCAGCAGATCTACGCGTTGGCCGCCGCGGGCTGCGACATCGTTCGCTGCACCTGCAACGAGATCGAGGCCGCCGAGGGACTGGCGCGCATCGTCCCGCGGTCACCCATCCCGGTGATCGCCGACATCCATCATCAATACAAGATGGCGCTGGCCGCGATGGAAGCCGGGGTGCACGGCCTGCGCCTGAACCCGGGCAACATCCGCAAACCCGAGCACATCAAGGCCGTGGCCAGCGAGGCTCGTGACCGCGGTATCCCCATTCGTATCGGGGTGAACGGTGGCTCGCTCGATCCCGAGTTGTACGACAAGTACGGCGGCAAGGTGACTCCTGAAGCGATGGTCGAGTCGGCGATGCGCGAGATCGCCTACTTCCAAGAGGTCGACTTCGATCTGATCAAGATCAGCGTCAAGGCGTCCAACGTCCCTCTCATGGTGGAGGCGTATCGGCAACTGAGTGAGGCCACCGATCATCCGCTCCACCTCGGAGTCACCGAGGCCGGTCCGTTGCCCGGGGGACTGCTGAAGGCCACGGCCGGAATCGCGACGCTTCTCATGGAGGGCATCGGCGACACCATTCGTTACAGCCTCACGGCCGACCCGGTGGAAGAGGCCCGTGCCGGTCGGCAACTGCTGGAGGCCCTCGGATTGCGCGAGCGCAAGAACGTGGACCTCATCGCCTGCCCGTCGTGCGGGCGGGCCGAGATCGACGTCATCGACGTGGCGAACCGCGCCATGGCCGCGTTCGGAGAGCGTCAGATTCCGCTGCAGGTGGCGGTGATGGGTTGCGTGGTGAACGGTCCCGGCGAGGCTCGCGACGCCGACATCGGTATCGCCGCGGGCAACAAGCGCGGGCACCTGTTCGTGAAGGGTCGCAACGTCGCCGTGGTTCCCGAGTCCGAGATGGTCGAGGCCCTGGTGGAATGGGCCGAATTCATCCATGAACACGGGGTCGAGGCGGCCATCGCGCGCGTCGACACGGCCAAGGCCGAACGCGAAGCGGCCAAGGATCGTTCCGCGCTGTTGGCCGAGAAGGGCGAGGACGTCAACAACGCCAACGAACGCATCGTCGAGATTCGCAAGAAGTCCTGATCGGTGCGACGCCGATGACTCAATCCCGAGGGTCGGTCCATTCGGTGACGCGGAACAAGGTGGCTTTGCCCCGCACGGTCAGTTCCTGGCCCGGGGCGAGATAGGCGACTTCACCGCGCTGCAACACGTCGGTCGACCCCACGCCGCACAAAGTGAGCTCCCGCGTGCGCGCTCGGAGCGTTTCGGTCCCGTCGATCTGGTGGACCCACAGAACGAAAGGTGCCCGCGGAGTGACGTAGCGCCACAAACGACCGGCCGCGGTGCGCGCGACGGGCGTGGCGCGCACAACGGGGTCGGCGAGTGGTTCGGGAACCACGGTGGCCAGCAACTCGTTCACGTCGACGTGCTTGTTGGTGAGACCGCACCGCACGACGTTGTCGCTCGAACCCATCACCTCGACCCCGGTACCTCGAAGGTAGGCGTGAAGATTCCCCGAGCCCAGATAGAGCGCCTCCCCGGGCGTCAGCGTCACGTGGTTCATCAACAGCGCGACGATGACCGCCGGGTCGTCGGGGTACGAGTGGGCCAGTCGAACCGCCCACCGCGCACTGGGCGAATCGTGATCACGGCACGAGTCGATGATCTCGTTCTGGAGAACCCGGATCTCTTCGGTTCCGGCGAACAAGTAGCGAAGCGCATGATCGAGGTCGTGATCGGCGATCAAACGGGCCAGATGCGAGGCGCTGCCACCGATCGAATGCAACAAACGCACCGAATCCACCTCGCGACGAAAGCCGCACAAGGCCTCGAAGGGTTCCAGGGCGCAGATGAGTTCGGGCTTGGCGAAGGGGTCGCGGTAGATGCGCCGACTGTTGCCGATGGGGATGTCGAGACGATTCTCGCGGGCGTATCCGACGCGAGCTTGTTCCTCCGACGGGTGGCTCTGCAACGACAACGGCTCGGCGGCGGCGAGGATCTTCAGCAGGAAGGGGAGTTCTCCCGACACCGAGGTGAGGGGTGAGAACAATCCTCCGGTGTCGTCGGTGAGTGCTGGTGCGGATTCGCGTTGCCCGTGCTCGTTCAATTCGATGACCTTGGCGGGCCCTCCGAGGTGCGTACCGAACCACAACTCGGCCCACGGGCGACCATCCGGGTCGAGTCCGAGCAACGAGGGGATGGACGAGGGGTCACCCCACGAGTAGTGCTGCACGACGCCGCGGACGAGTTTCATGGCCGACCGACCACCGTCACTACCGTCGCGGGTTCGGGCCGCATTCGGCCACCAGTTCGTCGATGGCCGAGGTGACGGCGATGTTGCGACGTTCGTTGGTGGCACGATCGCGCACCTCGATCACTCCGTCAGCCAGTCCCTTGCCCACGATCACGATGGTGGGCACACCGATGAGTTCGGCGTCTTTGAACTTCACGCCCGGAGACACGGTGGTGCGGTCGTCGAGCAACACCCGGACACCGCGAGCCTCGAGTTCGGCGGCCAGACGTTCAGCCTCAGCGGCGATCTCGTCACCGCCCTTGCTGGCGATCACCATGTGCACGTCGGCCGGCGCCACCTCGCGGGGCCAGCAGAGCCCCATGTCGTCGGCCGTTGCTTCGGCGATGGCGGCCACGGCGCGTGACACCCCGATGCCGTAACTGCCCATGGTGACGACGACCTGCTTGCCGTTCTGATCGAGCACGGTCAGATCGAGGGCCTCGGCGTACTTGCGGCCGAGTTGGAAGATGTGGCCGATCTCGATGCCACGCGCCATTTCGAGGGTTCCGACGGCCCCGCGCTCGGCGCAGGCCGGGCATGGATCGCCAGCCAGGACCTCGGCCGCCTCGATGGTGCCGTCGGGGGTGAAGTCGCGACCGCAGGTGAGATCGACCACGTGATTACCCGAGGCGTTGGCGCCCGTCACCCAACGTGATCCGGACATGACGCGCGGGTCCACCAGATAGCGGATGCCCGATGCCGACGTTGTTCCGAGCACGTCGGGTCCGATGTAGCCCTTCACGAGCGAGGGATGGGCCGCGAAGTCGGCGTCGGTGAACGCTTCGGGTTCGGCCGGTCCGACCTGGGCCTCGAGACGTTTCATGTCGACCTCGCGATCGCCAGGCAGTCCGATGGCCAGCGGTTCGCGTCGTCCGTCGGGATGTCGCACCATCACGATGACGTTCTTCAACGTGTCGGCGGCGTTCCACGCACGATCGTCGCGACGCAGATCGGTGCGCTCGTTCAACAGGTCCACCAACGTGGCGATGGTGGGGGTTCCCGGAGTGTCGACCACCCGGGCCGCGGGGGAACCATCGATGGGGGCGGACGCGGGCGACGGAACGTGTACCGCCTCGGTGTTGGCGGCGTACCCGCAAACGCACCGTACGAAGGTGTCCTCGCCCACGTCGAGAGGGGCGAGGAACTCCTCGCTCTTGGAGCCGCCCATGGCCCCCGACATGGCCGAGACGATCACGAACGGCAATCCGAGACGTTCGAAGGTGCGGATGTAGGCCGCCCGGTGGTCCTCGTAGCTCTTGGCCAGACCGGCATCGTCGATGTCGAAGCTGTAGCTGTCCTTCATGACGAATTCGCGCCCGCGCAACAGGCCGGCCCGGGGACGGGCCTCGTCGCGGTATTTGGTCTGGATCTGGTAGATCACGAGCGGAAGGTCCTTGTAACTGCTGTACAGGTCCTTCACGAGCAGAGTGAACATCTCCTCGTGCGTGGGGCCGAGGAGGTAATCGACGCCGCGCCGGTCTTGCAGGCGGAACAGGTTCGGTCCGTATTCGGACCAGCGGTTCGTGGCCTCGTAGGGCTCGCGGGGGAGCAGGGCTGGGAAATGGACCTCCTGGAAGCCGGCGGCATCCATCTCCTCGCGGACCACTCGCTCCACGTTGCGGTAGACGTTCCAGCCCAAGGGCAACCAGGTGAACCCTCCGGGGGCCGCGCGACGGATGTAGCCGGCGCGCAACATCAACTGATGGCTCGGAACCTCGGCGTCGGAGGGGTTCTCCCGCAGGGTTCGCACGAACAGGCTGGACAACCGCAACATTGGATGGAGGTTAGTTGGCAGCCTGTATCATTCAGGGGGTCTTGAGAGGGTTTCCACCGTCAGGTGGGTCGAAAAGGCGTGAGCGAAAGCTCACGTCTTTTTTAATCACTCGGGATGAGTCAGACGCCACGAAAGACGCACGAGAGGAGAACGACGACATGGCCGGCACCGACAACAGCATCACCGACAGCGTGCGCCAACTCGTTCTGCCGATCCTGGACGATCTGGGTCTTGAGTTGTACGACCTCGAGTACGCCGGCGGCATGGTGAAAGTCACCATCGACACGCCCCCGGGGTCACCTGGCGGCGTCGACGTGGACCAGTTGGCCCGTGCCACGCGCCTGATCTCGCGTGACCTCGACCACGCCGATCCTGTTCCCGGTCAGTACACCCTCGAGGTCTCCAGCCCCGGCCTCGAGCGCAACCTGCGTCTTCCGCGTCACTTCCAGCGCGAGATCGGCAAGCAAGTGGCCGTGCGACTGACCAACGTCGTGAACGGCGAGCGGCGGATCTCGGGTCTGTTGACCGCGGCCTCGGAAACCGACTTCACGGTGCGTCTGGAGTCGGGTGAGGAGCGCGTCATCACACTGGATCAGGTTGACCGCGCCCGCACCGTGTTCGTGTGGGAGGCGGCCCCCAAGCCCGGTTCGGGTGGCAAGAAGGGCGCCCGGGGCAAAAGTTCGGTTTCTGGTTCTCGGGCCGGAGCCGAATCGGGCTCGGCCACGGCAGACTTGTCCGCTGACGAAGATGCAGACGTTGACGACCCGGATTTTGACGAAACAGATACCCACGACGACCAGGAGCCCTGAGTCATGAGCAATCTCGACATGAAAGAAGCGATCAAGCTGTTGGCCCAGGAGAAGAACATCTCCGAGGACACTCTGTTGCAGGTGTTGGTCGATGCGTTGGCCACGGCCTACAAGAAGCGCCCGGGCGCGGCCGAAGAGGTCGAGGTGATGCTGAATCCCGACACGTTGGAGATGAGTTTCATCGCCTACGACATCGACGAAGACGGCAATTGGGTCAACGAGCGTGACGACACCCCGAGCAAGAACGAGTTGGGTCGCATCGCCGCTCAGACCTTCCGTCAGGTCATGGGCCAGCGCATCCGTGAGGCCGAGCGCGACCGCAAGTTCGAGGAGTACGCGAACCGCGAGGGCGACATCGTCACCGGCATCGTGCAGCAGAACGATCACCGTTACGCCCTGCTCGACTTGGGCAAGGTCGAAGCGCTCATGCCGCAGAGTGAGCAGGTGCCCTACGAGCGCGCCAACCCCGGCACGCGCGTGAAGGCCTACATCGTCGAGGTGCGCCGCTCCGAGCGCGGCCCTCAGATCGTGGTCAGTCGCACGCACCCCGGTCTGGTGAAGCGTCTGTTCGAGCTGGAGGTACCCGAGATCGCCGACGGTGTGGTCGAGATCAAGGCCTGCTCGCGCGAGCCCGGTCACCGCACGAAGATCGCGGTGCACAGCAACGACAGCAACGTGGATCCCGTGGGTGCCTGCGTGGGCGCGCGCGGCGGACGCGTGCGCATGGTCGTGAACGAACTGAATCAGGAAAAGATCGACATCATCCCCTTCAGCGAGGACCTGGCCGACTTCATCGCCAAGGCCCTGTCGCCGGCCAAGGTCACCGAGGTTCGCCTCAGCGAGGACCGCACGCAGGCCGACGTGATCGTGCCCGATTTCCAGCTCAGCCTGGCCATCGGCAAGGAGGGTCAGAATGCCCGTCTGGCCTCGCGTTTGGCCGGTGTGCGCATCGACATCAAGAGCGAGACGCAGTATCAGAACGAGCTCAACGGCATTTTCGAGGATGGCTTCGCCGACGGCGAATGGAAGGTCAACCCCGAGACCGGTGAGCAGGAATGGCACGCTGCCGACGGGTCCGTCATGAGCCTTCAGGAGTGGGAGCGCATGTCGGGTCAGCCGGCCGCTCCGGAATCGACGGAGAACGCCTGAACATGACCGTTGCGTCCGCTCCGATCCGCACGTGCGTTGGATGCCGTTCCCGTCGGGAGCAGTCGGCATTGCGACGTTTCGTTCGCGCGGTGAACGGAGAGGTGTGCGAGTCGCGCACCGCCGTGGGTCGCGGAGCGTGGGTCTGCGCGGAATCACAGAATTGTCTCGAGCGAGCGTTTGCGACTCGAGGTTTCGATCGGTCCTTCGGGGTCCGGTCCCACACCAAGAACACCAATCTCAGGAACCGCCTAACCATGGCAAAGTAACCAAACGTGCCGGGTTCGCTCGGCCACAGAGCAACGAAGGACTGAACGTCGCGTGGCAACAGCCAAGATCAAAGTAAGCGAACTCGCCAAGAAGCTGGGTATGACCAATGCCGAGTTGATGGAACTCTGCAAGAGGGAGCAGGTCGAGGCGAAGTCGCCTCAATCGTCCCTGGTCGACGCGTTCGCATCGTTGCTGGAGCGTAAGGCGAAGGCTCAGGGTCTGGTACGCGACGTACAACCCGAGGAAGCCAAGCCGGCCAAGGCCACGAAGAAGACAACCAAGGCCGACGCGGACGGCGAGGACGCCGGTGCGGCACCGAAGACGACCGCGAAGAAGGCCCCGGCCAAGACCGCCGCCAAGACGAGCGTCGATCCCGACGGCGAAGTCGCATCACCGACATCGTCATCGATTGCCCCTGTCGCCGAGGCGACGCCTGCGGCCGCCGCGAGCGCTCCGACCAGTGCACCCGTCACGACCGACACCGCGCCGACCGAACCGGCCCCGGCCGTGAAGTCGAGTCGAGTGATCTCGGGTCGCGACGCCACCAAGGACGTGGCGCGCCCGGCGGC
>Ga0222713_10004050_pt1 | contig 14836 bp, 10 predicted proteins | sample C33_649DmetaG_FD_165061 | JGI IMG/M metagenome (GOLD analysis project Ga0222713, IMG submission 165061) | Estuarine water microbial communities from San Francisco Bay, California, United States - C33_649D | ecosystem: Environmental > Aquatic > Marine > Unclassified | place: USA: California...
GTTGCTTGTGGTTGAGGCGAATTCTGAGAATCAAATCCGTGGCATCGCAAGGCAGGCAGGTGAGATCACAGACGAGATGGATCTTGCTGAGATTTTCGGCAGCGACTATTTTGTTATTACGATCAAAACAGAGGGTGCTGAGCCGCATCAGGGCATTGCACCCCTGCGAGGCGCTAATTTTGCAGAGGCGCTGGAACATTATTTCGCCACTTCCGACCAGCTGGCTACTCGTTTCTGGCTTGGCTGCGATCAAGAGACTATTAGCGGTATGCTTCTGCAGAAACTGCCAGGCAAACCAGCGGATGAAGACGCTTGGGATCGGCTCTGTATGCTTGCCGATACGCTTTCACCGCGGGAGTTGAAATTGGCCGAGCTAGAAAGTTTGCTGCTTCGACTTTTCCATCAAGAAGAGATTCGCTTGTTCGAGCCGAGCCCGATTGAATTTTTCTGTAGTTGTTCACGCGAGCGTACGGGTGCGATGCTTCTAACCCTCGGTAAGCCCGAAGTCTTAGAGGTGCTGGAGAAAGAGGGCGATGTGTCGGTTACCTGCGAGTTCTGCAATCAGCTCTATCGCTTCGACAGCATAGACGTCGAACAGGTCTTCAGTAGCTCCGATGTAATGATGCCTAGCAACACAGCGCACTAATCATTTTCATTGCGCAGCTCTCTGTCCTGAAGAGGGTGCTAGTTGACCTCTCTACCCAACTGGAATCACCACCGAGCTCAGATTCGCTCTGACGATCTTCTGAATCTCGGTGGCCAGCTCTTTGTAGAAGTGACGCTGGGGTGAAGTGCTCCGCCATGCTAAGGCGTGATTTCGCATCACATTAACGCCTTCTACGTCGGCAACACGTAGTTCTTTCTCGTCGCGTATTTCTGACTTCGCGTAAAGCGCGGGCAGAAAGGCGATGCCCATACCCATTACCACCATTTGGCGTAATGTATCGAGGCTAGTGCCCTCATAATCGCGCCTGACCTCGGCACCAACTTTTTCACAGAGCTCGGTTATCTGACGGTGGAAAAGATGGTGCTCGCCAATAGTCAGAACCTGCTCGCCCAAGAGATCCATTCGGTTAATTGTTTTTTTGTTGGCGAGCTTGTGGTCACGTGAGATGGCCAGTTTAAGTGGCTCTCTAAACAAGGGCACTACAACGAGGCTGCTCGACATGATGGGCTGGGTGCTAAGAATAAAGTCATGCTGAGAGTTTAGTAGACCGTATTCGAGATCGCTCGGTGCATCCTCTCGTACATAGAGCTTGAGATCGGTGTACTTTGCATGAATAGGCGACAGAATGTGGGGGAGCAGATAGGGCCCGAGGGTTGGTGTCACTCCCATGCGATACGTGCCCGCGCCGCCTCCAGACAGCGAACCCGCTTGCATCGCGAAGCCATGCGCCTCCTCTATGATCCTGCGCGCACCCGTTAGCAGTTCGCGGCCCTCAATTGTCAGACTGGTGCCGCTGCGTGTGCGCTCAAACAGCTGAACGTCTAAGAGCTCTTCTAGGCTCGCGACTTGATTACTTAATGTGGGTTGAGTGACGTTTAAACGAAGGGCTGCTTGACGGAAACTTCCATGCTCCGCAATTGAGGCGAAATAGCGAATTTGCTTTAGGCTTAACTTGTCGATCGACTCCATTTAAGGGGCTCCTGTCGAAGAGTTGCGGTTCAGATGACTTCCTATTTAGTCACAGGGCCTTTATACCTTAGTTTTAGTGGATATAGATAAATACTATCACCAATCTTTTATAAATGACTAATACTTATCAATGGTTCGTGCCTATTATCGAAACTGTTATCACAAAGCCAGTAATTCATTAGCTTAGGAGTTCTAGTCATGGAAAAAGTCATTTCCGGTTTGGTGCAATTCAAATCTTCTTCTTATGAGGAGCGGAAAGCACTGTTTGCAGAGCTCGCGAATGGGCAGAGTCCTGAAGTCCTGTTTATCACCTGCGCCGATTCGCGCATCGATCCCAACTTGGTTACGCAGACCGAGCCTGGTGATCTGTTTATCATCCGCAATGCAGGCAACATAGTGCCTCCGCACACGCGAGTCGCTGGCGGTGTTACTGCGTCGATCGAATACGCTGTTGCCGTGCTCGGCATCAAGCACATCGTTGTGTGCGGCCACTCAGACTGCGGTGCGATGAAAGGAGCGCTTAATACTGCGGCGCTTGCCGACCTACCTCACGTGCAAGATTGGCTCGATCACTCGCGTGCGGCCGTCGAAATTGTCAAAGCTAAGCACGGTCAGGCATCGGCCTCTGAGCTCGACGCGGTGACGAAGCAAAACGTACTCTTGCAGCTCGACCACCTGCGTACACATCCGGCCGTTGCTGCAAGGCTGGGCACGGGCGAAATCGATATGCATGGCTGGGTCTATGACATCGAGCACGGCACGGTAGCCGCTTACGATGAAAGCCAGCGCGAATTTGTATCGATAGAAGAGCGCTATGCCGCGCTTATCGAAGCAAGTGCGAAAGTCGCTGCAAAAGCCTAATTACTGGCTGTCGCCAAGCTCGTTGAAAGAGTCGGCGGATCTCAAAGGAGTAAACCATGCTTAATTTCAGATTAGATAATCTTCGCGGAGACCTCTACGGGGGCCTAACCGCCGGTGTTGTTGCCTTGCCGCTCGCGTTGGCGTTTGGCGAGGCATCCGGTGCCGGCCCGATAGCGGGCCTCTATGGCGCCATCTTTGTCGGATTCTTTGCTGCACTTTTTGGTGGTACTGAGTCCCAGATTTCGGGACCTACCGGACCGATGATCGTCGTTTTCGCAGGTGTTTATGCCACGCTAAACGGTGAGGCGGAGCTGGTCTTCGCGACGGTCATATTGGCGGGCGTGTTCCAGATCCTGTTCGGCGTGTTGAAGCTCGGCCAGTACATAAGGCTCGTCCCCTATCCCGTTGTGTCTGGATTTATGAGCGGCATTGGCTGCATCATCATCGCGCTGCAGTTCAGCAGGATGTTTGGTCACGAGCCCGAAGGCGGCGGCACCATACCCGCGCTCACTGCTATCCCTGGCGCCGTAATGGATCCCAACTTCGTCGCGCTTGGCATCGCGGTGATCACGCTGCTAATCGTTTTTAAGTGGCCGAAGAAATGGGGGAAGATTGTCCCTCCACCCCTCGCCGCGCTCATTATTGCGACCCTCGTCAGCCTCGTCGTTCCTGGCGCGCCGATACTCGGTGATATTCCCACAGGCCTGCCGAGCTTCTTGATGCCGAGTTTTAGCCAAGACACCCTGCTGATTGTGATGGAGGCAGCGATCATTCTCGCGCTGTTAGGATCTATAGACAGCCTGCTGACGTCACTGGTGGCGGACAACATGACGCGCACAAAGCACAACTCCAACAGAGAGTTAGTCGGTCAGGGCTTAGGCAATATGGCCGCTGGCTTCTTTGGTGGTATCCCCGGCGCAGGCGCGACGATGCGTACCGTGGTGAATATCCGCACCGGCGGACAGACCAAAATCTCGGGCATCGTGCACAGCCTACTGCTGCTCGCGATCGTCGTGGTTTTGGCACCGTTCGCTTCGCAGATCCCGCATGCAGTGCTTGCTGGAATACTGGTCAAGGTTGGCTACGACATTATCGATGTGTCTTACCTTAAGAATGCGCACCGCGGGCCGCGCTGGGATCTTGCCCTCATGGTGCTTGTGCTCGTTCTGACGGTATTCGTAGATCTTATCACCGCGGTCGTAGCAGGCGTTGTCATGGGTGCGTTAGCATTCGTCAAACAGATGGCAGATGCACAGCTCGCCCGCATGGGTGGATCTCGAGAAGACGGCCAAGTTGAATACTCCGACGAAGAGGAGGCACTATTCGCTCGCGCGAACAATCGCATCACGATGTTCGATTTCGGTGGGCCTTTAAGCTTCGGCGCCGCGGCAGATCTTGGCCATCAGGTGCGCGAAAATTCGCGGGGCAGGGGGCAAGTGCTAATCCTTGATTTCAGCTCGGTGCCATTTATCGACGTGTCGGCGGCTCGCGCAGTCGAAACGATTGGCTGCGACGCAGATTCATCGGGCAAGAAAGTCTTCATCTCAGGGATGAATGACAGTGTTCGAGCTGTCTTAATGGGGTTAAGCGCGGACTGCTGCCTAGCCGACGACAACTATTATTCTAAGCGAATTGACGCGATTAAAGCGGCTGTCGCCTATATTGAAGACTCACCTAACGAAGGCGGCAGCAGGCACAGTGGAGTTTCTGCTCAGCCTACGTAAGCGCAGGTTGTGAGAGAGGGAGTACGCAGACAGAGTTAACTCGAAGCAGTAAGCATGGGTGGCAGCGGCTTTAGTCGGTGCCTCCTCCTTGATAGGCCAACTCGGCGATCGAGTTGGCCTTTTTTTGGTGTCCGACGTATCCAACGCGAATAGCAAAGCGTGCCCGAGCAAACTCTCAACCCGAAAGCTGCTAAACTTCGGCAAATCCTCAGGCCGGTTGGTCTGCACCCGAATTCGAAAGTCCTATGATTCCAAGCGAAAAAGATCTCTGGTTCCTGCCCCTCGGTGGCTGCGGTGAAATAGGGATGAACCTCAACCTGTTTGGCCACAATGGCAGCTGGCTCATGGTCGACTGCGGCATCACCTTTGAAGACTCTGCAGCCAGTCGAACGGGCAACCGCGTGGAAATGCCCGATCCGCTTTTTATTGCTAATCGGCATGAAGCGCTTGCCGGCATTATTGCTACGCACGCGCACGAAGATCACATCGGTGCACTGCCTCATCTCTGGGAGCAATTGCGCTGTCCAATCTATACGACACCCTTCACTCGCAATGTGATCGCGCGAAAGTTCGCTCAGGCTGGCATCCGCGCGCCATTGGTAACGGTGCATTCCGGTGAAACTGTCGAGATTGGACCGTTTAGGGTCACTTGGGTGCCGATAACGCATTCGACGCCCGAGACCAACGGGCTCTTAATAGATACCCCCGCCGGACGCGTGCTGCATACGGCGGACTGGAAAGTAGATCCGGCACCGGTTGTCGGTGAACCGATTCAGCCGACGCTCTTTCAGGGTATTGGCGATCGTGGTGTAGGGTCAATCATCTGCGATTCGACGAATGCGCCACTGACGGGCACTTCGACATCGGAATCGACGCTCTTCGATAGTCTGCTTGCGGCAGTGCAGGCGAGTCCGCAGCGCGTCGTGGTGGCGTGCTTTTCAAGTAACGTCGCGCGGCTGCAAACGATCGGCAACGTCGCTCACGTGGCAGGCCGGTATATTGGCTTACTGGGGCGTTCATTAATTAACATGCACGGCTGTGCGCGAGGGGCGGGTTATTTATCGGACAACTTCAATCTCGTGCAGTCCAATCACCTCGGCTATATGCCGCCGGAGGAGGTGCTCGCTATCGCAACGGGTAGCCAAGGCGAAGTCGGCGCAGCGCTCTACCGTTTGGCGCAGGACAGTCATCCCGATGTCAGTCTAGCGGCCGGTGACCATGTGATTTTCAGCTCTAAGACGATTCCAGGCAATGAGATCGCAGTGGCAAGTTTGATAGCGATGTTCGAGGCGCGCGGGATTCGCGTGACCCAAAATGAGTTTGAAGGCAAGCCTGTCCACGCGACTGGCCACCCCTGCGCAGAGGAGCTCGCGCAAATGTACCGCTGGATCCGTCCCCGCGTCGCAGTGCCAGTTCATGGAGAGGCGCGTCACATGGACTGCAACGCCCGCATCGCCGCCGCCAGCGGCGTCCCGGTGCAGCTGCGAGGACAGAATGGCGATCTCTTCGACCTGGTGTTGGATAAGGTCAAACGTTCGGCCGCACCAGTGGGCAGGTTATGGTTCGATGAGCGCAAGCGCGTTCTCGAAAAAGTCTAAATACGAAAGAGCGCCCTAGCCGATAGGCCAATCCGCCGCGTCGCGCGTGTCCAGTGTGTGCAAAACCGGCCCTGGCGACCAGCGCGCGACGTAAGAGCCTTGAGGATCATAGGTCTCGGTTTGTTTCTGTAGATTGAAATGTCGGCCACCTCGGGGGTCCACGCCGACTCCTGCGATGTACTGCCAATTGCCCCAGTTAGACGCAACATCGTAGTCGCAGAGCTGATGCTCGAACCAGGCGGCACCATAGCGCCAGTCCATCTCTAGCTCGTTGACCAAACAGCTCGCGACAATCTGCCTGCCACGGTTAGAGAGATACCCTGTCGCCTTCAGCTGTTTCATGCAGGCATTCACGAGAGGGTAGGGAGTTGTGCCCTGGCACCACTTTTCGAAGCGCTCGGGGTAGAAGCACTTAAATCCGCCGCATGAGCTTATGCCGCGCAGCGAAAAAAGTTTGGGGCCAATCTGCACCGCAATCCACTGAAAGTATTCGCGCCACAGCAGCTCCACATAGAGCCAGTAGGTTGACTCATTTGCGCCTGCGGTTTGTTCGTAGCTGCGGAGAGTCGCGAGCGCTCGGCGGACCGAGAGGCAGCCGCTATTGAGCCACGGCGAGAATTTCGAGCTCGTCTCCCAGCCGTCTAACTCATTGCGCGTTTTCTTGTAGCTACTCGCATGAGTCGACCCGAAGTATGTTTTCAGGTGGCGCTTGGCCGCCGATTCTCCGCCCTCGAAGGCAGATTCTTGGGTGCTATAACCGCTTAGATCTGGAATCTCTGCGCTTCTGAGTTCGGCGAAGGAGATACCGGCGGGGGGTGGAGGCAAAGAGGCCGGTGCGTCGACTGGCAGCGATGTGTCCGTGCGCTCGGCAAGCGTACGAAATTTGGAATAGCTCACTACTCTGTCCTTCGGCAGAGGCGAGCTACCCCGATCGAAAAGCGTATAGGTATCTTGCGTGTCGATGATGAGCTCTGGGCGCCGAGCGGCGAGTCCCGCCAAGGCGGCAGCTTCGTCGGTGCCGGGAAGAAAGCTGCAAACCACTCTATCAATTGCGTGCCGCTCGACAAGTTCGGCCAGGCAGCGGTCTGGCTCGCCGACGACGAAGAGAATCTCTTGGCCGTAAGTGGCGAGCGCGACGCGCAAATCGGTCAGACACTGCCGAATAAACTGCCACCGGTGCGCTCCCATCGAAGCAGTATGGTAACGATATTGGCTAAACCACCGTGGCTCGATGCAATACACGCAGAGAAGGCTTTCCGACTTTGCCGCAGAGAGTAGCGCGGCATTGTCGTCGATTCGAAGATCTTTGGTCAGCCAGTAAAGAGTCTTGTGCATTGGTCGTCGAGCCTTGAGCTTACGCTGCTTTATAGTTTGATAAACGCGAGTGCGTAGTTGCTATTCAGTGGAATGACCAACTGGTGCTGAATCGAGTCGTAACACATCGACGCCGCGCTTGGGATGCCTTCGGCGATTATCGTTGCCTCTTGGCCTGGCGCGATCCGCGATACGCTGCCGAAACGTACGCTGCTAACGTATTTTGTCCCGTCTTCGAGTATGACAATCCCATCGTTACCGCCTTCAACGGCATATTCCGTATTGCGCAGTTCGCCTTCGGGGCTGAAGGTAAGCACGGCGTTATCGCCGATGTTGACTACAACGACATCGCCGTTGCCGTCGATTGCGACTCCGTTGGGGACCGCCAGAGGGGCGCCATCGATTAAGACAGACACCTCGCCCGCTGCGCTAATCTTATACAGACGCTCTGGAGGGCGCGTATTTGACGCGTAGATTGTGCCATCCTCACTCACCGCGATGCCGTTTAGCAGCGTAGCACCCGGAACAGGGATGTTACGCAAAGGCGTGCCAGTTTCGAGGTCGAACTCACGAACGAAACCCGAATCCACCGTATAGAGTGAGCCATTGGCAATTGCACTGCCTAGGGGCTGGTGGAGTTCTAATCCGTCTCTCGTCACGCCGATCCACTTGGGCGTATGCACACTGCCATCGGGATTGATTAACGAGACGAATCCGTCGTTTTCGGTTCCATCGCCGGGATTACCATTGTTCATTGCGAGAATGAGATTACGTGTCGCATCGAACGTGCAGCTTTCAGAGAAGTGGAACGCGCCATAAACCTTCACGTTATCCGACATGAGCTTGCGCTCACCGGCCTCATTGACCGAACCAATTGGCTCTCCGACCCGAAATTCTTGCGCGCTCGATGCGCCGGTGAGAAGCAGGCTCCCTGCAACTAGCAAGGCGTTAATGCCAAGACGTTCTAGTTTTCTGAAACCGAACAGCTGTTCGGAGTGAGTAACGTTATGCATAAATCGATTCCTTTTATAAGTGGCTCACAGAATTGATGCCCATTTTACTACGCGCGGCAGCATGATGGAGATGGGCGACGGCCGTAATTTTACTGCGCGAATAGAGTTGGAGAGGGTCGTGAGAAACAAATGAGGTCGATTAAAAAGCGCAAAGAATGAGTATAAAAAAGGCCGGCTAATTGCTTAGCCGGCCTTATCGAATTCTCATTGAGATGAATGGCGATGCCATTCATCTCTGACTTGACGCACTAGTCGTTAGCAGAAGCCATTGAGCGAGCTTCCTGAGCCTTACGCTCTGCTAGAAGAGTCTCGTAGCCTTCATCGTCAAGGTGTGTGATAGCTAGCCAAGCGTGAGTCATTTCGTCACCTGTACGCGAACCACCCATTACAAACATATCTGGATCTGGGTTGTTGGGATTCTCGGCTGTGTTGTCATACCATTGCTTCAGTATGATCACCGCTCCTGTTGGAATCAGAGGGGCAGCTTCTGGTGCGTAGAGATGGCTATGGTGCCAAGTTGCGCTCCACTTCGAAATCTGGCTGATTTCCTCAGTACGTCCAGTCTCTGGGTAGAAAATCTCAAGAGAGGCGGCATTCATGCGCAAGTGGCCATGTGGTTGGAAGCTGTCGAGGCGCACTGGGTGATCGAACGAGTGGAAGCCCTGAGTCATAGCGTATCCATTAGGTGGCACCACTAGATCATCCTGGTCGCCTAGGCGATAGAGAGCCAGGTCTTGCTTATACTTAAGCGCCTTGCTCTCTTCGTCAGAGTACAGCCACAGGCCGATTTCAACAACGTTGTCCTTAATGACGCTACCTGGTGCCATCGCGCCTAGGCCGCCTGGGAACATATGAATGTCCCATGAAATCTCTGAATTCGCAGGAATCGTACGGCAAACGCCTTCGGGCACGATTTCGCCCCACTTACCCATTGCATATTCTGTCAACATGCCTTCGCGGCCGCTTTCAGTAATAATGCTAGAGTTTGCATGATGCACGACAGCTTTCGCTTCGCCACGAGGCTTAACCTGAACCGCCTTAATGCAACGGTCTTCGCTGATGCCGCTTGGGACGAGGTGCTTGTGCCATAAATCGTTACCGTTCGCAGGAATGTCGATTGCGACCGAAGGAATGATCAGATTCGGTGCACCGAACTCACCCTCGAAGTTCCATGCTTCTGGGTCTTTCAACGCCAGAGGCGGAAGCGCTTTCTCGGGATCGCCCTGAGGTGAACCTGCGTTAACCCACGCTACTATCGTATCGATTTCAGACTGCTCGAGGCGCCAGTCTCCCTGAAGGTCCTGAATGCCAATGCCGTGGTCATAAGCGTACGGAGGCATTTCGCGGTTTGCCACTTTCATCTGAATCAGAGGAGCCCAAGGACGCACTTGGTCGTAGGTCTCGAACTGCATGGGTCCAATGCCGCCCTCGCGGTGACAGACCACGCAATTTTCATTGATGATGCGGCCGACTTCGCCATTGTACGCAAGGTCATCTGCGTTATGAGTCTGTGCCTGGGCTTGAACGCCGAGAGTCACAAGACCTGCCAAACCTAACATGCTGGTCTTAAGTTTCATTGGTCTCTCCTCAAGATCTAATTAAAGATCTGATTTTGTTGAAATTAATCTTAACAGTACGCCTCGGGCGCAAATCTTTCTTGAACATCCAAAGGCTACTCTATTTGGACGCCGGTAAAAAGTAGCAAATGTGATAATTTGCAATATTCAACCTTTTGTCAACCTAGAGCAATACTTTGTTCTCACTTTGATTCTGGTCTCTTACACTACGAAAAACCCCCAAGGGATGGACCACTCAGGGGTTTTCAGAACGCTTTCACCTATCTGCGGAGCAATCCGCAGAACATGCTCTGTTATGGCGTCACAGTGACCTTCTGATAGACGTTGGTCCAGCAGCACTGATCGCCATCTTGGCTGTCGGGAGCGCGGAAGTTCTCTGCCATGACGCGCAGCGTGTATTCGCCAGGCGCGTTGAAAGATGCGTACACTCGCGCAACGCCGACACCGCCTTTGACTTCAACATCGTTTGCAGCCGGCGCGCGGTAGAAGCGGAAGCGGGGATCATTTTCTGCGTAGGGATTGACTGGCTCTGGCGACGATTCATGGCGCGCGAAGTCTACAGCGCCGGGACCTTGGAATTTATAGAAATGCACGCCAACAGGGAGAGGGTCCTTAAAACGTGGATCTGATGCATCACGCATTGAAGGATCCGACACATTAACGGCAAGTTCGACCTGCTCGCCTACTTTTACAGAGCGCTCATATTCTCCCGTCAATGCGGTCAGGCCCGCGGCCTGAGCTCCATCTTCGCCAAAACCAACTAGCGGCTGCATAGAACCTTGTGGACGAGGGCGAATGAAATCGAGTTCATAAGCAGATTCGCCATAGCGGCCAGGAACTTTGAGCATCTCACCATTACCGGTCTTTAAGTACCACCAGATGTCTTCGTCGATTTCATCAGCAGACACCGTTATCGCAAAGCTGCCGGCGCCGCGACCCGGAGGGAAGTAGGTGGGCTGCTGGCCATTGTATTTAGCAGGCTCGATGTAGTTATTTGGGCCAACGGGGATGTCGACGCCTGATTTATTTTTATTTAAAAATCCCATCGAGAAGGCGGCGGTACCATCTTCGTTCGCAACCCAACCTTCCATGACGGGAATTACTGGGAGGCCTTCGGGTGGCGTTAGGCTCAGAAAACGGCCATCTGGCGCCTGTGCCATCACGCCTGAGCTAACCATGGTAAGTGCGCCAAAGGCAGCCGCCACTATGAATGATTGTATATCTCGCATTAAATCTCTCCCAAGATCGTTCGAACGGTTGTTTATAGTCTGTCTACTTGCTCTCTGCTACTTATTATCTGCCAACCATTTATCCTATCCACCTGCCGTATTCATGAATAAGTCGCGCAAGCGTTGAGCGGCGGATTACTCATCCTTAGGTCAGGCCGCTGATAGAGACGGCGGTACGTTCTGACAACTAGCCTCAGAGAAAGGCTTAACTTTATTCAATGTGCAAGAATAAACGCCAACAGCAGTTCAGTCTAGCTACCACGTGTGCTGAGAGGGCGAATCTCGCTCAAATTTTTCAACAAAGTGTAACAGCCCGATCCCCTGAAACGGTGATAAACCTGACCCGGGTTAGATACAGCCGGTCACGATACGGGCCGAAAGTGGTACTATGTTTCGCGATACAGACACGAGGATTATAAGATCGAATGATTAGCGCAGCGCGAATAGAACAAGCCGGCTCTCTACCTCACCGTGTAACTTTGATCCTTGCCGTATTGCTGGTTTTGCAATCAATACCCGCCAATGCCGCGCTCGAGCGTGTCAGTGATTTTGCACTGCTCGACGCGCAGGGCGAATTCCATCAGCTTAGCCGCTACAAGCATCGCGATGCGCTCGTTCTGCTGACCTACGACCCGGCCTGTTCCAGCGATGAGGAGATACAGCACTTTGCGAGCGTGCAGGCGGCATTCGCTGAAGCGAATATGAGTTTTGGTTTGCTCGATACCTCCGGTGCGAGCCGAGCCGAGCTGAGCGCGCTCGCCGGTTCTCTCCCTGCAACGTTGCCATTGCTCCAAGACGGGCCTCAACTTGTCGCCGACCTCTTTGGTGCGAGTAAAGTCGGCGAGGTGTTTGTTCTCAACCCAGACCGCCTGAATTTGTTTTATCGGGGAAACAGCGGGGGCGTCCTGACCGAGGTGCTTGAAAGCCTAGATACGTCACCGCCCTCTGACACGGTGGTGACCGAGGTTTCAGGCTGTGCACTGTCAATTTCACGAGCGACTGAGGCGCCCGACTACGCAGTCGACGTAGCGCCGATCATCAGAGACAACTGCACGGAGTGCCACCGGCGAGGTGGTGTCGGGCCTTTCGCGATGGACAGCTACATCATGCTACTCGGATGGTCTCCAATGATTCGCGAAGTAGTTCTTAATAAGCGAATGCCGCCGGCGCAGGTCGACCCCGAATACGGTCGCTCCAAGATGGCGCGCTATCTTTCTGACGAGGAAATAAAGACGCTGGTAACGTGGATCGATGCGCGCGCGCCGCGCGGCAATGTCGCAGAAGATCCGTTGGAAATCCACGCTGCGCAACTCGCAGCGGCGAATGAATTTGAGTGGCAGCTTGGCGAGCCGGACCGAGTCGTGGTTGGGCCGAGCAATGCGATACCGTCGACGGGGGTTATGGACTATATCTACGAAGATGTAGCGCTCGATTTCGACGGTGATCAGTGGCTGCGCGCGATTGAGACACGGCCTGGAGACGAATCGGTTCTACACCATCTCATGGTCTTTGTTACCGCACCGGATGAGGATTTTTGGGGAGAGGAGAGAGAATTGCCGGTAGTCTCGCGCCGGTTTGTCGAGGGGTATGCACCTGGGCCGCATCGCCTGATCGAGTTCGATGAGGGCACCGGTGTGTTAATTCCACAGGGGCATAAACTGTCGCTTCAGTTCCACTATGTAACCAACGGTCAATCCACTGTGGATGAGACAGAGCTTGGACTCTATTTCGCTGCGCCCGACGACTCGCTTGTGGAGCGACGCGCGCTTGCGGTTGGTGCCCACTTCGAGCTGCCCGCCGACGTTGCCAATTTCCCGCTGACCGCCGAAACCGAAATAGAAACCGACATCATCGTAACGGGCGTACGTGCGCGTATGAGTTACCGGGGTAAAAAAATGCGCTTTGTGAGTGTCGACCCAAACGGGGGCGAGAGGATCCTTTTTAGTGTCCCCGCTTATAACTATGGGTGGCAGCCGCATTATTTGTTCGACGAACCGTTCGCGATTGCGGCGGGCAGCAGGCTGCGCGTCGAAGGAGCCTTGGATAATTCGTTATCGAATCCGACCAATCCTGATCCATCTCGCACGGTTGCATGGGGACTCGAGAGCTGGGAGGAAATGTTCACTGGCTACTTTACGTACTATGAAACCGGAGCGGCTTCTAACTCATCTGCTCATTCTGCGAACGATTAAGCGCGCTCCACTTTTCTAAGCGGCAAACCACAAGATGTCTCAAGAACACGCAAAAACGCTCTACTATGGCTGGAAAATTGTCGCCGCGATTCTCTTTACGCTGACCTTTTCGAGTGGGCTCAGTTTCTACAACCACTCGATCTATCTGAACGCGCTCGCTGCGACGCCTGCGTTCACCGTTGAGAGTGCGTCGATTGCCGTGTCTCTTTTCTTTTTTAGCGGCGGTATTGCAGGGCTTCTCGTTGCAAAGTGGGTTCAGAACTATGATCCGCGCTACTGCCTAACCGGCGGTGCTGTGATTTCGGCGAGCGCACTTGCCTCGCTTTCCTTTGTTACAACGGTGCCTCAGCTCTATGCTGTGTACTGTATTTTCGGCATGGGGTTTTCTGCCTCCTCGCTCATTCCGGCGACAACGATTGTCGCACGGTGGTTTAAGCGCGGCCGCGCGATGGCGCTATCGATCGCATCCACGGGCCTGTCCCTTGGTGGTGTAATTCTCACCCCCCTGTGTGTTCTCCTCGTGGAAAAATTGAGCTTTCAAACCGCCGCGCCAATCATGGGCTTAATTTATCTGGTTGGCGTCATTCCGGTGTCTTGGATATGGCTGCGACCAAGCCCTGAGTCCATGGGACTGAAAATCGATGGTGATGCAGTTGATGGCGAGTTAACAGAGCAAGAATCCTCTGCAGCGAAGCCGATTGAGAGTGCGGAAAAGAGCGAGGGGAAACACAGCTCAGGCAGCACGCCGATCGAAGACGGATTGAGTTTCAGACAGGCGCGGCTGACGCGTTTCTTCTGGGGAATAGCACCGGCCTACGTTTTCCTTCTCATGGCGCAAGTAGGCGGCATCGCTCATCAGTATGGTCTTGCGCGCGAGACGCTGACCGAATCTCAAACGGCGTTAGCCGTCGCGATATTGCCAGTTATGAGTATTGTCGGGCGCTTACTCGGCGGATGGATCGTCGATAAGGTGGCGATCAGGCAGTTCGCACTTTTCATCATGGCGTTACAAATATCCGCGCTAGTCTTACTCGCTTCCGGTGCAGGTGTCTGGGGACTTTGCATTGGGCTCGCACTCTTTGGATGTACCGTAGGCAATCTTCTCATGTTGCAGCCGTTGCTCATCGCCGAGGCGTTTGGGTTACGCGAGTACGCGCGCATATTTTCTGTTGCAAACCTGATGTCGTCGTGGGGAACAGCCGCGGGCCCCGCAGTAATGGGTTATGTTTTTGCGCTTAACAACGAACACTACTCCGGCGCCTATTTATTCGCCGCCGCCGCTGGCGGGCTCGGATTGATTTTGTTTGCCGCGGGAGGGCCATTGCATCCCGCCACCCAGGAGAAAGCTGCATGAGAAAAAAGCTGATCGTTTTTATTGTCAGTGTGGTCGGGCTCGTTGTTGCTTTATTGTCTGGACTTAGCTTGATTGGAATAAGCCCTGCATACATTGTCAGCGCACCCGCGGTCGCAACGGGTATCGGAGCAAAGCTGCTATGTAGTTCACGCTATGTAAGCGGCTTTTCCGAGCGCCAATCGTTTGATGATTTGGTGCAGTATTCCGGAATACTCGATCAATTAACCTTGCGTTACGAAGACGATAAGAAAAGAGTGAGCGCCTCACTGTTCGGCTTAGCTGAGAAATCTTCTACTTACATACCCGGCATCGGCTGCAGCGTCGACTACGAAGGATTC
>Ga0222713_10004053_pt1 | contig 14819 bp, 26 predicted proteins | sample C33_649DmetaG_FD_165061 | JGI IMG/M metagenome (GOLD analysis project Ga0222713, IMG submission 165061) | Estuarine water microbial communities from San Francisco Bay, California, United States - C33_649D | ecosystem: Environmental > Aquatic > Marine > Unclassified | place: USA: California...
AGATTATTGGTTGACAAAATTCGTCTAAGTGTTGAAAATATTTTTAGTAATTCTTTTGTTTTTAATTTATTCCTTATAAATTAGCATCAATTATTCACCTAAACACTACTAAATCTTATGAATTACGACCAAGAAAATTATTACGACCAGGAGGTAATGTTTGACTATGAGGACAAAACTTACATCTGGCAAGGCGATTACTCCATTACTAGCTGGGGAGATGAAGAGAGCGAGTTTGCTCCAGCTTATGGAGAAATTGAGGTAAAGATTGAAAATACGCATAGCTTTTCCTGTTTTCAAGACGAATCTGAAATTATCCCAACGCCATCTTTATTAATGCAGTTGGAGTTAGAAATTGAAAGAAATTATTAAACTAAACAACACCTATGAAAGAGTTAATCCAAATCCAAGCGGAGTTAAAAGCTCCAAAAAACCAGTTTAACGCCTTTGGCAAGTACAAATACAGATCTTGCGAGGATATCCTGGAGGCATTGAAGCCTTTATTATTGAAATACGAATGTACCTTAATCATTGAGGATGAGGTAAAAGAGGTTGGCGGACTTGTGTTTATTGAGTCAACCGTAAGCATCCAGAAAGATATGGAGGGCAGAGCAGTAACGGCGCAAGCTGGAATCGACATCAATCGCAAAGGCATGGACGTAGCGCAAAGTTTCGGAAGCAGCAGCTCATATGCTCGAAAGTATGCGCTCTCAGGTCTCCTCCTCATAGACGATAGCCATTTAGATCCAGATGCAAGTAACGACCATACTCCAAAGGCTCCAGTAAAAGTAGCTCCAACGGAGGAGCAGTTCGCTTACATTGTACGGTATTTAAACGGCACGGATGCACAGAGAAAGCAAGCTTTAGAAGCTATGGCGAAATACAATTTTAACAAGGATCAAAACGAAATTTTAAACGGATTAGTATAATGGCAAATTTATATGAGATAACAAGAGAGGCGCTAGAGTTAGCCTCTCTACTTGAAACCGAAGAGTTTACTCCAGAATTGGAGGAATTGCTGGTAATCAATCAAGAGCAACTCCAGGTAAAGGCTGGCAACTATGCCAAGGTAATCGCAAACATCCAGAGCGATGCGGATGCAATTGACACGGAAATAAAGCGGTTGAAGGGAATGAAGGAAAGCAAGGATCGAGCCATTACTAGGCTCAAGGATGCCGTTAGAGAGGCAATGTTGGTAAGTAATATCGACAAGATAGAAAGTCCCTTATTTAAGCTCTCTTTGCGCCGTAGCGAGTCTGTGGAGGTTGATATTGTAGAAGCCTTGCCAGGCGCTTTCTTGAATGTAAAAAACGTGGTAACCGCTGATAAAGTAGCAATTAAAGAAGCTATTAAAAGAGGAGAAAATGTAATTGGAGCAAGACTAATCGAAAACTTTAACCTACAGATAAAATGAGTCCTGATATCACGATGTGCCAAGGGACAAATTGTCCTCAGAAAGAAACTTGTTACCGCTACACGGCCAAGCCAAGCGAGTACCAATATTACTTTATTGAGCCTCCGATTAAGGATGATAAATGTGAAATGTATTGGGGAAAAACCGCAGAATCAATTTATAATCAACTAAAAGAAATACTAAAATGAAACCTCATTTATACCTAGGAAAATTTATTCAACGACCTGGAGACCTTGCGCCAAAAGGTGTCGCCTCCACATACGATAAAGAAAAATTACCTTTTAACGAAACTTGGTTGAGACTATGGAAACTTGCGAGATAATGCAGAAAGTAAAGGATCTTTATCTAAAAGGATTTACTAGAAAAAAGATTGCTAAAGTACTTGGATTGGACGATCAAAAGGTTGGCTATTTGCTCTACACTAAGATGAAACTCCACGAGATTTACCCACGAAAATTAATGGATGAGAATATATTCCAGATTCTAAGCGACCAGCAGATAAGCAGGATTTTGACCTTGTTTACCTACGGTTACGAGATTAGAGAAATCGCAGAGGATCAGAATTTGGAGTTTCGCAAGGTGAAAAAGCTAATCGATGTAGCAGAATCCAAAAACATGATTGAAAAAAAGGTATAAAATCTTTGTTATTAATTAGATTATTTAGATATTTCGAAACATTTAAACAAACACTTATGGAAAAAGTAACTCAATTCGGCCCTAAATATGGGCCAATCACAAAAGAAGGCGCTAAGTATATGTACGACTTCTATTCCGCTGAGTCGGTAATTGGTTCGATTGACTGGCCAACCGCTAAAAAAATGATGGACTTTTATAAAATGTACTTATGAAAACACTTGGAAAAATTATTTACTTTATTGTGGCTATGTCGCCATTCTTTGCGCTGGGTTATATGCTTGGCTTGAAATTATTTTAACCTTTTAACTAAACACACCTATGGAAAATTTTAAGATTAAGACAACTCAGGTTGTTAGTGCGGAAATTGAATTGCCGCAGTACTTTAAAGTCGGAGACCTAAATTTTATTAAGGTCATAAATGAGGATTTGCATCTCCATGTCAGCAAAGATGACTTTGATATTCAGCTTTACCCAGAGATCAAGCTAAAGCCTAACAGAATCCTCTACTGGTTTGAGTCTCACAAATGGACTGAAATTACAGAGGAAGAGTTTTGGGCGGTTTATTTTGAAACTAAATATCTAATCGAAAAAATTGCTGATATATGAAAGCTACAGATTCACAAAATGCGCTAATTAAAGGCTGGTTATTGAATGGATATTCAATTACCCAGCTAGAGGCTTTAAATCAATTTGGATGCTTTAGGCTAGCCGCTAGGATTGCGGATCTAAGAGACCAGAGCTTAAACGTAGTTACCGACATGGTTACGCTAGAAAATGGAAAGAGAGTTGCACGATATTTCTTGAAAAAATGAGAAGAAGGAATTTAACCGAATACGAAAAAGAGTTAATCTTTGAAATGTGGCAAGACCGAACTCCAACCAAGGTAATTGCTATAGAATTAGGAGCTTCTTATGCTTGCATTTATTTTCATCTAAAGAAGCGTAATTTGGTAGGATAATTCAAAAAGAGTTATCTTTATGTATTGAAATGAAACATTTAAGAGGTCGGAGCCTTGAATGTTTCATAGGTGAAAACCAAACCAGGCCCATCGACTCCGACACGATAGGGCCTTTTTTATTTTATGAGCGGCTGGATAAAGGTACACAGACAATTAACTAACCATTGGATTTGGGATAAACCAGAATACCTTAAATGGTGGATTGACATTTTAATGCAATCAAATATTGAATCTAAGAAGGTTTTAATTAAAGGTCAATTGATCCAGGTTAATCGAGGAGAGGTAATTTACTCTTATGATACTTGGGCAAATAGATGGAAAATTAACAAATCTAAGGTTGTGCGCTTTTTAAAAATGCTCGAAAAAGATTTAATGATTGAGCTAAAAAACGAAACGGTTACGACACGGCTAATCGTCTGTAAATATGATACTTACCAAGGTGAGCGAAACGATAGTGAAACGCAAGTGATACGCAGGCGAAACGCAAGTGAAACGCAAGTGAAACCAACTAAAGAAGTTAAAGAATTAAAGAATATAATAAGTACTAGCGAAGAGAGCCACAATGAAATATTTAGAAAGCTCTGGACAAGTAATATCTGGTTAGAAGGTATTGCAATGAAGAATAAAGCGAGTATTGAGCAAGTAAGAAATCACTTGAATGAATTTAGACAAGAGCAACTCTTAAAAGCAGAATTAAAGGTAAGTGAAGAGGATGCTAAAAAGCATTTTGTTAACTGGATAAAGAGAGGGAATCCAATACCAGAAATAGATGCTAATAAGTACAATAAATCAACTTTAAAAGATAATTGGTGGTAAGATGGAACTTAAAGATATTCAAGCCTTAAATGAACTAAACAGAGACATTTGGGCAATGATTGTACAAGCTCAGAAAAGTAAAAATTGGGCATTGATTGAGATAAACCTTAAAAGATTATTTGCTCTACAAAAAAAATATATCAATCTAATCAATTTGCAAGATTATGAGATAAAAGGTACTAAATTACTCCTCCAAGATGAAATAAGGGTAAGGAATCAATTTGAGAAGCAATGGTTTAAGGATGTAGCTCAGAGATCAGGCAGCTACCAAAACTTAAAAGATAATATTGATAAATACTTTGTTGAATGAAACAGCCAGATAAGATTTTTGATTTAGACTTTTGCGAGGCATCAATTAAGACTTTTGCAGGACAGAGAGATTCAATGCTAAATAATTTTCGTAAAGGTAAAGAGGCTGGAAGTAAGACATACGTTAGAGATATTGACAACATCACAAGCGGAGGAGTACAAAATAAAATGTGGAGCTGGAAGGCTGGAGAGTTTAATCTTTGGACTGGATACAACAACGAAGGGAAGTCTCAGTTTCTTATTTTCCTTTGTGTTTTAAAGGCAATTAACGAAGGCTGGAAGTTTGCGTTTTTCTCTCCAGAGAATTATCCTCCAGATGAGTTTTTTGATGACATCATTCACACTATTTTAGGTAAAAGTACGGATAGAGCTTACAAAAATTTTGATGTTAGCGAGGAGGAGTATTTAGCAGCTTTTGATTTGGTAAAGAATAAATTTTACTTTGTTTACCCGGAGAAAGATAAAACTCCAGATTTTAGGATTGAGCAGATTGAAAGCGTTTTTGAGTATTTGGTTTGGGAGAAAGATGTTAAAGCGGTAATTGTAGATCCGTACATTAAAATCCGCCATGAGATGGGGCCTGGAGAGCAAGAGCATTTATATGCCTCAAGATTTATGATGGATAGGATTAACTTTACGAGGAAAAACAACGTGAGCTACCATTTGGTAATGCATCAAACAACACCAAGAAAAGAGAAAGACGGTAATTATCCTCCTCCGAGTCTATACCAGATAAAAGGTGGAGGTACTTTTGCAGATTCGACTGACAACACGATAAGCGTGTGGAGACCTAATCGAGCTACAGATCCTAATGATACAACGGTGATAATTAAAACGGATAAGATTAAAAAACAGAAGCTTGTCGGAATACCTTTTGAGATTACGATTGATTTTAACCGGAAAAGAAATAGATACATTGGAAAAGATGGTTTTGACTACTTTGAAAATGCCATAGTAGGTAAACAAAGTATTTCAGAACTTGATAAGTCAAAATATTGGTTACCTAATGATGAATTTATTTTTCCAAGTGATGAAACTTTAAAAAACGCGCCATTTTAACATGAGACACGGATCTTTATTTAGCGGTATTGGAGATTTCGATCTAGCATCGGAGTGGATGGGTTGGGAAAACGTATTCCATTGCGAGTGGAATGAATTTGGACAGAAAGTTTTAAAATATTATTGGCCTAAAGCAATTACTTATCATGATATCACCAAGACAGATTTCTCTATTCACAGAGGAACAATTGACATTCTTACAGGCGGATTCCCATGTCAACCATACTCATCCGCAGGAAAGCGACTCGGTAAAGAGGATTCGAGACACCTCTGGCCTGAGATGCTTAGAACAATTCGAGAGATTCAACCGACCTGGGTCGTGGGCGAAAATGTTCGCGGGCTTACTAATTGGAACGGAGGGTTGGTATTCGATGAGGTGCAAGCTGATTTGGAAGCTGAAGGCTACGAAGTCACACCGTTTTTACTTCCAGCTTGTGCCGTCAACGCTCCCCACAGAAGGGATAGAATTTGGTTTGTTGCCTACTCCGCTAGCGCAAGCCAGGGAGCAAAAGAGCTTCGACAAATACGACCAGAGAATGGAGAGATTAGTAGAGAAGGGACACAAACCGTTTACGATGCCTCTAGACCAAATGGCATTGAGGGGACTACTTCCGACTCCGATGGCTTCGGAAGGGTACAAACTAAGAGGAGGGGAATCAGAGAATCAAATAAGTTTGACAAAATTAGCGAGACAAAATTTATTACCGACTCCATTAGCATCAGACATGAATACAGGGAGGAGGGGAGATGCTCCGAGGGAAGGTCACAATCCAATGACAAACAGTTTAAGAGACGCAATAAATTACCAGGAGCAGACTTTAAAATGTTCCCATCTGTCTCCCCAATTTGTGATGGAGATGATGGGATTTCCAACCGATTGGACTCTATTACCTTTTCTAAATGGAGACAAGAATCAATCAAGGCAGGAGGAAACGCAATCGTTCCCCAAGTAGTTTACCAAATATTTAAATCAATAGATAAATACAACCAATTAAACAACCAATTAAAATTATGAGCAAGATTTACGGCGGTAATGCCAAAGTAATTACAACAAAGTATGGCGAAATGTGGAAAGTCAGCCAAAACCGAAGCGATTTAGAAAAGTTGCTAAAGTACATGAATGATAACGATACCGAATGGGTAAACCTAGACATTAAGGAAAAGCCGCAAAAGGTCGAAGGTAAGGCAACCCATTATCTTGAGCTTTACCAGCCAAAAGAGAAAGATGATTTTAAACCAGTAGTTGCAGAAAAAAAAATAATTGAAAAATATGAAGAGGATACTTTACCTTTTTAAGCCTAGCCAAGAGAATCTATTTAGCGCCTGTAATACGGTGCTAAGTATTTTCTTATTTATGCATTTTAAAATGCCGTTTGGACTTTTGTTCATGGTTTCCGTTGCATTGTTTACGATTGCAATGGATCAAGTTTATAAGGCTTGTAAATGATTCAATTTAAGCTAAACGAAAAGCCATTAAGTGTAAACCAAGCCTGGCAAGGTAAACGCTTTAAAACACCTCTTTACAAGTCCTACGAGCAAACCATTTTGTTAAGAATGCCAAAAGGTAAGGTAGATTCAGACGAGATGTTAAGGATTGAGTTTTTCTTTGGCTTTAGCAACAAGGCATCGGATCTCGATAACCCGGTCAAGCTCTTACTAGATATTGCTCAAAAGAAATACGGATTTAACGATAAAAATGTATTTGAGTTAAATATCCGTAAATGCATTGTAAAGAAAGGCGAGGAGTTTATCCAGATGGGAATTTATAAGCTCTTGCCGTTTTAAACAAAAAGTCTGTTTTTGCTTGGATAATTATTTATAAATTATATTTGTGGAAACGATACGATAATGAGTTTAGAAGAGGGCAGACTAATTAGGAAAATCCGTAAAAATCTAGGTATAACCCAGGTAGATTTGGCTCAGAGAATTGGTTTAAGTCATCAGCCTATTAACCAGTTTGAGAATGGATTTGAATCTATTTCCGTTCACAATTTGAGGAAGATTTGTGACGCAATTGGATTGGAAATTGTAATTAAACAGAAGTAATGGCTAAAGGATTACCGATTACTAAAACAGATTATTCGCTGGAAATTAGATACAGATTACGAGATGGACAATGGTCTCCGTGGAGCAATAAAGGTAAAGGCAAGTTTGAAACGATTGAGATTGTACAAAGGCAGATCAGGACATTAGCAAGCGCTTACCAGCTCAGAGAGAAAGAGGTGAGATTTGAATGGAACGGAAAGCTTTGCGATTTTACAGGGCAAGTAACAAACGAAGTAATTACATTAAAATAGTTTTTAGTTTTGGGTTTTTGTTAACTGTAAAGGCTTGGCTAATAGGTCAAGCTTTTTTTTATTTACCTTTGATTGATTAACCAATTAAAACCTATGGCAGGAAAAGGAGGATTTAGACCAAACTCAGGAAGACCGTCAAAAGCGGATGAGATTAAAGTTATTGAGCAGATGGATGCAATTGCAGTTCCAGAGGAGGCTTGGAAAGCTCTTTGGAGTCGTTGTAAAGATGGCGATATACAAGCCATTAAGACCTGGCTTAATTACCGATTTGGTATGCCTAAGCAATCGATTGACGTAACTACACAAGGTGAGAAAGTAACTCCTCCGATTGAATGGATAAAATCCAATTAATAGACAAATACAGACCGCTTTTTTTAGAGCAACCTAAAAGTCGTTATTATCTTATAACTGGCGGCCGTGGATCTGGTAAGTCTTGGACTTTATCTATGTTTCTTTTAAATCTTACCTACGAAGAGGGACACGTTATCCTCTTTACTCGTTGGACTCTTACATCGGCTTTTATCTCGATTATCCCTGAATTTATCGATAAAATCGAGCTAATGAATAAGGCAGAGGATTTTGAGATAACCCAGAGCGAAATCATTAATAAGGCAACTGGGTCTAAGATTTTATTTCGTGGTATCAAGACAAGCCAAGGAACTGCAACCGCTAATCTTAAATCAATCGCTGGAGTAACAACCTTTATTCTGGATGAATCAGAGGAGCTAATGGATGAGGATGTATTTGACCGCATCGATTTATCGATTAGAGCAATAAATAAGCCTAATCGTGTTATCCTGGTAATGAATCCGAGTTATAAATCGCATTGGATTTACTCTCGATTTGTACGGAATAAAAGCGATAATTGTACCTACATCCATACGACTTACCTGGATAATGAGAGAAATCTTAGCAAATCATTTATAGAGCAAGCGGAACGGACAAGAAGAGAAAACCTCCACAGATATAACCATTTATTTCTTGGTCATTGGCTTGAGGATGCTGAAGGTATGCTCTGGAATAGGCAAATAATTGAGCGGCTAAGAATGCCAAATCCGCCACAACTAGAGCGCATTGTTGTTGCAGTAGATCCAGCTGCATCCGCTAACTTAGAATCGGATGAGACTGGTATAATTGTATGCGCTAAAGATGCTCTAGGAAACGGCTATGTCCTGGAGGATTTATCTGGTAAATATTCTCCTAGCCAATGGGCAACGGTTGCAGTTAAAGCCTTTGAAAGATGGAACGCCGATTGCATAGTGGCGGAAAAAAACCAAGGAGGAGACATGGTAGAAAGCGTTTTAAGGTCGCAAAATTCAACCGCTAGAATAAAGCTAGTAACTGCAACTAAGGGAAAGTACGTTCGAGCCGAGCCGATTTACTCTCTTTATGAGCAAAACAAAATTTATCACATTGGCCATTTTCCATTACTTGAGGCTCAAATGATTACCTTTGATCCAGATAAAGGCAAATCTCCAGATAGAGTAGATGCTCTTGTATGGGGATTTACCGATCTATTATTAGGCTCTAAATTCACCTTTTCAATATGACAAAAGAAACAATTGCCGCTCTTATCCTAATGTTTATCACTTACCTTTTATTGGTATTTGTAACCTTAGATTTTAATCCGTTAACCTGGCATTGGATTGCTAGAGTTGTAATGGTTGTAATTTGGTTTTATGGACTTGCATTTTTAGAAAAAAATAAATAGGTATATTTGTTAAAACGAATATGCTATGCTATTAAAGGCTCTTCAGAATTATATCACGCCACAAGTCCAACCAACGAAGACTTATCCAGATGTAAATCTACTCAACCAAATCCTATATGGTCAATTTACGGCCTCTACGCTTGTTGTTTGGTACGACTCTAACCAGCAAACTTTTATCGATAAAGGTTACAAGGGAAACGCTCTTGTTTACTCAATCATTCGAAAAATAGCAGAGAAAGGAAAGCAATGCCCTACCTACGTTTACAAGGAGAGCGAAGCAGCCAAGAAATACAGAGGAGGAAAGTACAACTCGAAAGAGTTAAACAGATTGCAGAGCATAGCATTTCGTAAAAAGGAGCTGCAAGACGTTAATTACTCAGATCCAGTAAATCAGCTAATTAAGAATCCTAATCCAATGCAAACTTGGAGCGAGTTTTTGGATTCGATGCTAACGTGGTATAATACTAGCGGCGAGATATTCGTTTACGGATTTGCTCCACAGGATGGCCTAAATAAGGGCAAGATTAAGGAGATGTACGTTTTGCCGTCTAACTATGTGGAAATAGTCGCTGGCTCCTTATTTGAGCCGGTAAGAGGTTATAAATTAATCATTGGAGACCAAAACATCGAGATTCCAGCGGATCAAGTATTGCACATCAAAACAACGAATTTAACTTGGGATTTAAATGGTGCGCAGCTTCGTGGAATGCCTCCTCTCTTGGCTGGTTTAACTACTCTCCAGGCTAACAACGAAGCGACATTTGCCAAGCAAAAGACTTTCCAGAATGGAGGAGCCAAAGGTATAATTTCACCTAACATCACTAATCCAGAGTTTTGGCCGTCTCCAGATCAGCGAGCTAAGATGGATGAGAGAATAGATGAGAGGATTAACGGAAATAAAAATATTAATAAGATTGTCGCCTCTTCTATTCCATTGCGTTACGATTCGATTGGATTGTCTCCGGTGGCAATGGATATTATAAACTCTCAGAACATGGACTTGCAAACGCTTTGCGGTTTATGGGGAGTTAACCCAGTATTGTTTACCTCAAACGCTACCTATGCCAATTTAGAAGGAGCGCAAAAGGCTTTAGTTACCGATGTAATTATGCCTCAGTTACAAATGATTGAGGAGAAGTTTACGCAATGGATTGGCAATTCCTACGGAATGGATTACGTTATTGATTTCGATATCTCTAGCTTTAGCGAGTTGCAACCAGATGTAAAGGTAATTCTCGAAACATACGGTAAATCTCCATACTTTACCGGTAATGAGGTGAGAAGCTTATTGAACTGGCACGCAAGCGAAGATCCTGCAATGGATGTGCATTGGATACCTAGCAACGTACTACCAAGCGAGGAGGCTCTTGGTAATGCATCAACGGATTTTAGCGATTTCCCAGCGTAAAAAATGAGGCTTATAAATTATTCCAAGGTAAGAAGGTCGGCAGCCAGCGATCTAAAGAAATACGAGCGCCTTGGAGTAAAGATGTTTACCGATGCTTTAAAGCTTCAGGCTAAACCAAATCCCTCGCCTTTGCCAATGCAAGAGGCTTACGTTAAATTTTACCAGACTGTATTTGTTGACTCAGCTAAAAAAGAGTTTGACCGGATAAGACAAGATAACAGAGAGAAGGCTTTTGTTCCAGACGATTTCTTTTTGAATACCTGGAAGGAATGGATTAAAGATTGGGTTTTACAGAATCTTGGCGGATTGATTAAGGATGTTAACGACAATACTTTAAAGCAGATCCAGGAGGTTTTAGGACAAGGAATCGAGCAAGGGTTTAATCCTTTTCAACTTGAGAAGCTTTTACTTGAGCAGATTCCAAATATAAACCGAGCTAGGGCAATCGCTAGAACGGAATCAACCAGAGCTTACAATGAAGGTAAAAAGCGTTCAGCTACGGATTGGGCAAATCAAACCGGAACAAAACTTTGGAAAATTTGGGTTCACGGAGGATCTAGAGAGCCAAGATTCCAACATATCCAGGCGCAAAACAAACCAATACCAGCCAATTCCTTTTTCGAGTTTACATCTCCTAAAATTGGAATTGTACAGATGGATAAGCCTGGCGATGTAAACGGCGGAGCAGCTCAAACAATTAATTGCAGTTGCGTTGTTGTCTATATTTCCGAGGCTTACGCAAGAAGGAATTTTCCTGACACGTTTAATAATACTTTGCCAGTACCGTCTCAAAACATTGTACCAGTACTTGATGCTCAAAATGAATTTATACCAAATCAAGCAAAGTATACAGATTTTAATCAATTTAAAAGTGAATACCTTAAATTAGCAAAAGGCAATAAAAACACCCAAGACCAAAGTATGGGCGAATTAATTGACAATAAATTTGAAACTACACAAAATACATTTGCAGAAATACAAGGCTTTAGAGGATTACCAAAAGTATTATCAAATGAAGAGTTTTTAATGCTGTCTAAAGACCCTAATTACACTTTAATTTATAGAGGTATTTCAGATGTTGACCCTCAAGATTTAAAAGCAGATAAATTAATTGAAAAATATATTAAAGGTGATTTATACGGAGCTAGAAATAATACTTATGGAAACGGCACATATTGGGCAGGTGATTCACAATATGTAATTGCTAATGCTTATGCTGAAGGAATTGATAAAAATGTTTTACCTGCTTTAATAAATAAATCTCAAATGAAAATTGGTGATTATGGAAAACTTAGGGAAAATTGGATGGATGAAGCTTACAGTTATAAAGATGATGTAATAAAAAATTGGCAGAATAAATTAAACAGAAATGATTTATTTTCTAATGCTTTTAAAATGCAAAATCCAAATGAGTATGCAGAAATGATTACTGAATTAAAGGCATTTGCTGAATTTGGCGCATGGGCAACTTCAAAAGGTTACGATGCATACACTATTAAAGGGCCAAATCCTGGATTTAGTCAATTTGGAGTAAATGAAATTGATTTTGTAGTTACTTTAAATAGAACTAAAACAATTGTTCCACTAAGTTTAAGAGGAAAATTATGATAACAAGAATATTGAAATACAGAGATTTAGAAAAAGAAATAACTAAAAAAATAGCCAAATTTTTATCAAAATTGGAACAGGAAAATAATGGGCGTATTCCAAAAAATAAAACAGAATTAGTTTCTGATTTTTACAAATATTCTTTAACTCATTTTATTGAAAGTCTAGAAGATATCCCGAACAAATACCAAGAAATATTTGCAGACTGATTTTTGGCATTTTCCGACCTTTGTTTCCTAATTTTTTTTATTTGTATATTTGTCTAAACGAATAAGCAATGCTAGACAAAGCCGAGCAATCATATTCAGATTATCCCGAGGCGGTCAAAAACAACGCTAGAAAGGTTTTAAAATATGTTGATGAGTACGGCTGGGGGCCTTGCGGTACTCCAGTAGGAAAGCAGAGAGCTAACCAACTTGCAAACGGCGAAGCGATTAGCTTGGATACAATTAAAAGGATGTATTCCTATTTAAGTAGGCACGAAGTTGATTTAGAAAGCTCAACATCCTACGGCGAAGGATGCGGTTTATTAATGTACGATGCATGGGGAGGTAAAGCTGGCCTAACCTGGAGTAGAAGTAAGCTAAGAGAATTAGGAGAAATAAAAGATAATAATACGGCAATGATATTAAAGGGACTTAATCAAGGATTTGCAGATAGCGACATGAAGCAAGGGATTGTTTCAGGTTATTTTGCCGTTTTCGGTAACAAGGATCTCGATGGCGATGTAATCGAGCCAGGAGCATTTACCAAGACAATCCAAGAGCGTGGCCCAGCTGGAAAGCAACTTATCAAGTATCTTTTAGATCACGACAAAAATAAGGTTGTCGCAAAAATGATGAATCTTTACGAAGATCAGAAAGGATTGAGATACGAGGCAAAAATTGGAACTCATGCAGCTGGTCAAGATTTCCAGAAGATGGTCGAGAGCGAACTTATTAACCAGCATTCGTTTGGTTTCCGTACAATTAAAGAAATGTATGACGAACAAGCGAAAGCTAATTTGATTAAAGAGGTAATGATGTACGAAGGTAGTGCGGTGCAGTTTCTAGGAGCTAACCCGGAGACTACCTTTATCGACCTTAAAAACGAATCGGATGCATTCGAATATTTAACTAGACTTGAGAAGTTTGTTAAAACCTCAGACGCAACCGATGAAACACTTGAGAAATTAGAGAATCAACTTAAATCACTTTTAGAAATGCTAAAGCCAGCAGATGCTACTTTGGTAGAGACGAAAGCCGTGGAGGTTGAAAAGCTAACTATAAACGAACTTAAAAAACAATTTGAATCATGGAAAATCTAACTTTGGATGCCGTTAAAGCGGTAATCGCAGAAGCTGGTGAAGCTCTAAAGGCTAAAGCTAGCAACGCCGAAGTAAAAGCCAATGAGGCTTTCGAAAAGGCAGAAGCATTGTTGAAATCATTTGACAATGTAGTAAGTAAAGAAGATGCAGCAGAAATGCAGAAGCAACTTGACAAGCTTGATATCGCTATGCAAAAGAGCGCAGTTGAGAAAGAAGTAAATGCAGAAGATTTCAAAACCGCATTTATGAAGGCTTATGCTCCGGTACAAGCTGAGATCGAGAGATTAAAGTCTGAGCCTAACGCTCGTCTAAAGGCTCCTTTGGTATTTGAAATTAGCGAGAAGGCAGTAGGAACTATTACTCTAGCTTCTACAATTGCAAACGCTAACTCTTCTAGCCAGGTAACTATTTCTGAGTTTACTGGTGTTGTATCTCCAATCCGTCAGAGACTACTTGTTTACCTTTCTAACGTATCCGTTGGAGCTATTGGTACTCAGTACGCAGTTTGGGTTGAAGAGTACGATCAGGAGGGAACTCCAGTAATGATTGGCGAAGGTGTTGAGAAGACTCAAATCGATGTACAATACAAAGAGCAGAGAGCTAAAGTTGAGAAGATTGGTGTTCACATGAAGGTTTCTATGGAAATGCTTGAGGATGCTGCTTACTTGGCTTCTTATATCCAGAGCAACGGAGTTAAGCGTGTTGAGACTGTAATCGAAAACCAATTGTTTACTGGTAACGGTACATCTCCTCAGTTGGCTGGTTTGCTTTCTAAGTCTACAACATTTACTGGAGCTTCTATGGCTGGTGGTGTTGAGTCAGCTACAAACTGGGATGTTATCCACGGAATTATCGCTCAAGTTAAAGCTGCAAACGGAACTGCAAGCGGAGTATTTGTTGAGACTGGACAATATCACCTTATGCTTTCTGAGAAGGATGCAGATAAGCAGTATATCCTACCAGCTGGCGTTACTTTCAACGCTCAAGGAGGTATCAATGCTTGGGGAGTTCAGATTATCCCAACTAACGCTTTGACTGGCACGGCTGCGGATTTCGTAGGTGGTGACCTTTCAGTTATCAACGTACGTTTGAGAAGCGGTTTGCAAGTAGCTATCGGAGAGTCTGGCGATGATTTCATCGACAACTTGAAGACTGTAAGAATCGAGCAGAGATTGGTACAATTCATCTCCGCAAACGATACTCCAGTATTGGTAAAAGGAACTTTTGCAGCTGCTAAGGCGCTTCTTGAGACTACCTAATATTTGTGTTTGTGTTTAGTTTAATGGTGAAAGGGGAT
>Ga0222713_10004061_pt1 | contig 14803 bp, 7 predicted proteins | sample C33_649DmetaG_FD_165061 | JGI IMG/M metagenome (GOLD analysis project Ga0222713, IMG submission 165061) | Estuarine water microbial communities from San Francisco Bay, California, United States - C33_649D | ecosystem: Environmental > Aquatic > Marine > Unclassified | place: USA: California...
CATAGAATATCGTATGATGACTATGCCTGAACCACCGTTGCCTCCAGGAGTTGTACCTGGACTTCTCCAACCACCGCCACCGCCGCCTGTTCCATTTATACCATTCATTCCAGTAGTTGATGATGTACTTATACCACCAGAACCTTTTCCACCACCACCATATAAAGTAATGCCCCCATTTCCATATCCATCATTCGAATCACCACTACTTCCACCACCTCCCGCAAACCATCCATTATGACCTAAAGATGAAGAAAACTTCTCACTAAAAACAAAAGTTCCCACACTACCAATACCTCTTCCTCCGTTTTGTCCGGTTTGATTAGAAGAAGAAGTTTCACCAACACTTCCCGCTCCTCCTCCTCCACCACCAGGATACGACGATGTTCCTCCACCACCATGACCACCATCTTCCCCAAATTGATTTAATATTGTTGGTGATATTATCCCTATTTGAGATTGCGATTTTTGTGTTTGAATTCCATTTTCATAAATGAATCCACCTCCTCCTCCACTTCCACCATTAGAAGCTTTTAATCCGTCGCCTTGACCTACAAGACCAGTACTACCCCCACCTCCTCCACCATTTGCTGTAATAATTACAGAATTATCGGTTTTTGTAAATGTTGTATTAGCACCTTGTTGCCCCCTTGACTGGTTAATTCCACCATTACCACCTTTTCCAACATTAATATTATAAGTACCATTAGCTGTAAAATTTTGAATTAAAACTAAACCTCCTGCTCCTCCACCTCCCGCATTTTGTTGCCCTCCACCTCCTCCTCCTGCTACTATTAAAATATCACAAGTTGTATTTACTGGGAAATTTACTTGATATGTTGTATCATTTTCGGTTGTTCCAGTATAAGTGAATGCCAAATATTTATGAGTTATGCTTGACACGACATAATATCGTATGATGACTATGCCTGAACCGCCGTTGCCGCCTCTATAATTAGCTGTGGTAATGGCACCAACACCTCCACCACCTCCTCCTGTCCCATTCGTACCATCAAAACCATTACTATCTTGTGTCCCAGAGGCTCCTCCACCACCATTACCACCTCCGCCTAATCCTCCATATCCCGCACGAGAACCTGTATTAAAATCTGTGGTAGGTTTCATACCACCACCACCACCTCCACCATAATAAGAAACATTTCCTGTAATATCAAATTTTTTTCCACTGCCACCATCACCAGCAACATCTACTGAACCTTGTATTGTAGGTGCTCCTATTGTTCCAGCACCACCACCACCAGCCCCCCAATCATCATCACCACCAGCAGGTTCATATCCTCCAATATTACCAAAACATCCTGTATCGTTTAAACTATCAACCCCTCTATTTCCTGTAAAACCAGTATTATTATATGAGTTTGATGATATACTTATACTTACATCATTAACAATATTCCCTGATATTAACAATCCACTTGCTCCATTAATACTGGCACTACCACCCGCACCTCCACCTCCACTTCCACCATCTCTCGCATTATATCCAGATGAATTCAAAGAACCTCCACCTCCTCCTCCTTTTGCTACAAACTTTTGTAAATTATCATTAGTTCTGTAAAATAAACTATCATATCCATTATCTCCTCTATTTTGAAGATTAGTTGCGGTTGCTCCCTTTCCTACCTTAATTGTATAATTTCCATTCAAATCAATATTTTCATAGTATATTACAGCACCCCCACCACCTCCTCCACCTTGTCCGTTTCCTCCACCAGCACCTCCACCACCAACTATTAAAATATCAGCGACAACATTTTCAGGAAAATTAATATTATATGTTCTTTGATTTCCATCAGTTGTTGAAGTATATCCTGATGTTCCTTCAAAAGTCAATGTATGATATTGATAATTAATCAAATTAGCAGGTATTTGTGCTTGTGGTATATAAGATGTTGTATCTGTTGATTTTCTAACCAATACATAATGACGCATTGTTGATGTTGTGCTACCAATTTTTGAAGGATTATTATTGTTATATCCTGCTTCAGCATATAAGTTTCCATCTCCTGCTGTCCATTCAGTTAAACCAATTAAAGGTCTATCGGTTTGAGTATCAGTTGCTATTTTAACACTATGTGTATTTGGATTTATAGATGACATAACAGCTGTTCTCGTTTGATTATATCCATTTGTATATGTTGATGAATTTACTTCAAACTCAGGTTTATTCAATACCAACCATCTATCATATGTGAAAGATGTATTAGGGCCATTTGCAAAAAAATATTGGTTATATCCTCCGCTTGAAAATTCAATACTCCATTGAGATAAATTAGTAGCATTATAATCACCATTTGTACCATAAACCCATGTTCCTTCTAAGTTATCATCAGTTAAAAATCGTGTTCCATTACTAGAATATCTAACAATTTTCCAACCTTTTAGGCCCGTTTGTTGTTCGGCTAATTGTTGTAAAAAGAGTGATGTAGCGTTATAAACAATATTAGGTTCTGTACTATCTGTCATTTGCTTATTCACTATATTCAAAGTATTTACTGAAACGCTTGGGGGATCATTTATTGAGGTTATGCTAACATTTCCTCCTGCATTACCCCCAGATGTTAATAAACCTTCTTTAATCCTTATTATTTGCGGTTCTCCAATTGGAGGTAATTCAAACTGATCACTATTAAACGCTGATAATATTTTACTTGAATTTATATTTTTTAATGTTATATTTGATGTTTTTTCAAATTCTGCATTATCAAAGAATGAGTATATATTTTCTAATGTTGGTGATTCATTATTATTAACCCATGATAAATTACCGATACTATCAGATTTTAATATATTATTCGCTGATGGTCCAGCATTTGGTAGTGTTATAGTATATGACGATAATAAAGTCTGTGGTATTTTTATCAATATATTTTGTGTAGAAGATTTATAAAAATTAATACTATCTCTAATCAAAACAATTTGAGATGAAATCGTTCCCAATGAATTAATATTTCCTTCAACATCTAATTTGTAGCTAGAATTAGGAAAACCTATACCACCAATACCTACATTACCTGCATTAGTAATAGTAAATCTTCGAACATTATTATGATTAATATTTAAAACATTAGTAGTTGGCGAATAATGGTTAATGTTTAATGACGATTCTGTATTATAAGTATTAGTAATATTGAGCTTACTTGTTTGATATATATCTGTATTGATTGTTGTCGTTGTTCCATTTACCTGTAAACTTTCAGATGTAAATGTTCCTGATATTGCTAAATTGTTGGGAATTATTGAATTGCTTATTTTTCCAAAAGAAAAATTTGAAGCATTTAAATTAGTTATATTTGCACCATTTCCTGAAAATATTTTACCTGAAATTATATCAGGTAATTGAGAATTATTTAATTTTCCCGATGTTATATTTGAAGCATTTAAATTAGTTATTCCGGATCCATTTCCGGAAAAACTAGTTACCGAAATATCAGCTGGTAATTGTAAGTTATCGATATAACCTGAAAATGCTAAAGGGTTTAAATCTGTAATACCAGAACCATCCCCCGACAATGAATCTACAGATATATCTGCTGGCATCCTGTCATTGCTTAAAGTACCTATATAAATATTACTTGCATTTAAATTGGTAATATTAGATCCATTACCAATATAAGTTTTACCAGTTATATTATCAGGTAAATGGATTGTATTTATATTTCCTGTATTAAAAGAAGCAGGGTTTATATTTGTAATTCCTGCTCCAGAACCTTCGAAATAACTAACATTTATTACATCAGGTAATATATTATTATCTAAAGTTCCTGTTGTAATATTTGTAGCATTTAAATTAGTTATTTGAGAACCATTAGCAATAATATTTGTAGCTTTGATAGTTCCATTTACTTCTAATAATACATTTGGGTCAATCTCAGTTGTATTTATGCCAACTTTACCCGAACTGTAATATATTTTTTCACCGTTTTCAATCCAAGTTGTAGAATCACTTACATATATTTCACCATTTTTATAAATATCACCAGATAAGTTTATGCTACCATTAATATCTAGCTTAATATTTTTTTCAGCATCAAAAATATTAGTATTTGTACCAATACCTACAATTCCTGTACCGCGTTGAATTGTTAGTTTTTTTTCAACATCTGTCGATTCCGAAATATAAAATTGATTATTATTTGTACCATTACCATTGTTATCAGTACCTATTTTCCATATATTGGTAATAGAACTCATTTATTTGTGCTCTAATAATTACCATATAATAAAAATAGAGTAATATAATCGATTGTAATTTTAATATAAATGGTATTTAGAAGGTTAATTATGTGCGATAATCCAATACCTATTATGAATTTTTTATCATTATGGATAGTAATATATAGTTATATATATATTCTTAATATTATGTCATATAATCCGCTAATATTGCTATATATTATATAGCAATAGGATTTTATATAATAAATTTTTTTAATATTTTAAGTAAAGTAGATGATTATAATAATAGTTCAATAATTTATTAATGAAAATACCTCCGTATTTAATAATTATTAATATGAAAAATAATAATATTACTATTATAGATGTAATATTTAGTATAATTTTCATAATAATTTATACGATATATATGAATATGTTAAAAATAGATATATATGAATTATATAAATCTTGTACAGATTTTATAATAGATAGAAATAAGGGTATTCCTGATGAATTTTATTGCTACATATCTAAAAAATTTCATAATTACTTTTAAAAATATGTTTTTTTATTAGTTATTAATAGAGAATGGCTAAAAAAAACACAGATGATTTAAATAATAATGGTATAAATGGCGATAGCATTAGCAATAACAGTAGCGATAGCAGTAGCGATAGCAGTAGCAGTAGCAATAACAGTAGAAATAAGAGTAGCAATAAAAGACAGAAGAAAAATACAGTTGCTAAATCTCAACCTGCAAGTGAAGTAATATCTCTTCTTAATGATTCTAAAATTGAGGTTAATATATCACAATCTATTGATATATCACAATCTATTAATATATCAAAAACTGAATTAGATGAACTAAATAAACTTAAAGAAATAATTCCCAAATCACCATTTGAAAAAATAGATTTTAATAATGATACAAATACTAAAAACGGTGGTGCTGGCGATGAAGACGAAAGACGCGTGTTTTTACCTCGTAATATAACTGCTGCTTTTTCAGCAAATAGAGATTATAACATTCACGATGATAATATTACTCACGATTTTTTTACACATTTATGGAATTATATGTCTGGAAACCCCTATAATCTTCCTTTGCCAAGACATAATAGAGATAACCTTGACCATACAAGACAAATAAATCAAATATTATCTGTACGATTCAGAAGAAGAAATACAAGAACAAGAAGTGGTATAAATTCATACACGTTTTCTATGATAATTAATATTAGCGATATTCTTCATTGGACTATATTTTTTGAAATTACTCAAGACTTTACATCGTGGAGATTTCCACGTATCCATTTGACAATGTCCCCATGGAGTGATAACGATAATTATCCTCATAATATACAACATATATATTTTCCGTTTACTGATTCTATACGTCAAGCGGTTGTACAAGGTAATCTAAACGGCTCATTATATGTTTTAGCAAGATTAATGTTAGGAGGGGCATATAATATTTTAACACAAGGTAGAGGTTATCTAGGAAATACATATTCTCAAAATTTTTATGATTTACATGCTGAACTTTCAAATGCTGAACAAACATATCCCATACATAATGTATATATTATTTCTACTTTGCACAACGAATTTATAGGAGCATTACAATTGCCTCCAGAAGTTATAAGAATGTTAGAACCTTTAAGGATTGCTATAGATACTTTAGGAAGACAAGCACAGGAAAGAGAAACCAGAGCCGGAGGTGGTAAAAAATATAAAAATATTAATAAAAATAATGAATGTTTAATAAAAATAAATAATATTAAAGAAAATATAAAATTATTAAAAAAAAATAAAGAAAAAAATCACAATAAAATAGAGAAACAAAATAAATTATTAGAAAATTTAAAAGCTAAAATAAAAAAAGAAAAGGAAAGAGAAAAGATGATTTCTAAAAAATTAAGAAATAAACTATAATTTATTTACATAAATATGCAAAATATAAATAATATAAAGTATTATACAATTAAAATTTATCATAAATATCACACTTATACGCTTATATTTCATAAGTTTATTTTTGGGACATTTAGAATAAAAAGGAATATAAATATCTGTAATTATATTTTCTTTATAACAATAGCTTTCTTTAATTAAATCGGATATAGAACTTGTATGTACTATTAACCCTTTAATATTGTTTTTATTTATTAAATTTTTTTTATTATTTATAACATAACAGTCCAATAGTGTTCTAAAAAATCCAGACAAATGTTTTTGCGATATTATAGAATTATATGCTTTACATTGAACAAGATAGATATAGTTATCTGTCGTTTTAAATATAATATCTATACCGGTATCAAGTAGTACATTATAATTCCTATAATATTTATTTGTATTATATTTGTCTTTAATAGTTATAAGGTCATTACTTAAAATTATCCCTGAATTAATTAATAAATGGTCTGGGACATCTTTCCATAAATATATTTCATAAATATCATAATATTCTCGCAATTTCTTAACTACATATTTTTCATATTGAAATCCTTTAATACAGTTATAGTCGATATACTTAATATGTTGAATATAATCATAATTTAACATTATATGATGACGGATTCTATGATAATATATTATAGCATTCATGTTATCATTTTTTCTTTAATTTAGAATACATGATTGGTTGACTTCTAATGCTTTTTTGGCTAAATGTAAAATTATCTTTTGGTAATATAAATTCTATTAGTTCTTTATAGTTATTTATAATTTTTTTGTTTATTTTTAATACTTGGTAATGACGCATATCATTAATAAAAACAGAAAATTTTAATTTTTCTGTTGGATTTCTAATATTATTTAATAAATTATGGATTTTACTAAATATACGTTCTTTAATTTTATTTATTATATTAGCGATTTTAATATCTTCCTTCATAGTCTTTAATAATATTAAATCAATTGATTGTTGGGATAAATTTTTTATTTTATGTTTTTTATAAACATATTTATATATAGTATCTAAAGTTTTATCTTGAATGTTATCGTCTCCTGTTTTAGCACCTAATATAATTTCAACTATTATAATATTAAACGCTTGTTGGATATAAGATAAAACCATTTTTCTTTCACTTTCAGAAGGCATTCTTGAGCCAACTTTTAAATGTTTTTCTAATAAATTTTGAATCCCAGCTTCTGATTCCAAATTAGTATCTAATATTCCAGCATTTAATAATGATTCTAATTCTACAACATTAACAGATAACATAGAAGCGACGTCATGAATTTCCATACTTGTATCACCATTATTCATCATTGTTAATAATGTTTTAGCTAATTTAAGATATTCTATAAAATTTTTAGTACTTCTATCAATAATATTTTCAGATAAATATTTACGTAATTTAGTACCATTTGTTATATTATAGCTTTTAGTTGTTTTTTTAAAAATATCATTATCTTTTATTACTAAATACACAGAATTATAAAAACAGTTATTATATTTTCCAGACACATTTAATAATTTTAGACTATCTTCTTTATCATAAGTATTCATTCTATTATCTAATTATAATAAATGATTTAAAAATTGATATTATTTCAATTAATATTTATAAATATTAAATTATGGATTACACAATGATTACAGATATTGAAAACATATGTTCTATAAAACATAATAACGATCATAAAAAAAGAGATTTTAATGATAGAGATATTAATATTATATCAAAAGAATTATATGAGAATATAAATAATTTAAAATGTGATAATGATATTATGCGTTTTCAAAAACACATCCAGCGAACATACAAAATTACTTTATCTAAATCAAATCTTATTTACTTTTATAATTATCTTAATATAAATAATTTAGCATTTAAAAAACTAATTACAAAAAAAAAATCTAAATCTAATTCAGGTGTTATTGTTATTACTCTATTAACATCGGGAAACCCAGAATATATAGATGACAATGGCGTATTAATCAAAGATAAATTTAGTTGTCGCCATAATTGTGCTTATTGTCCTAATGAAAAAGCGCACGAAGGAAATAATTGGGTAGATCAACCACGTTCATATTTATATACAGAACCTGCTGTTTTAAGGGCAAATGAGAATAATTTTGATCCTATATTGCAATTTAATTCTCGCATAACTTCTTTGATAAATATGGGTCATATTGTAGATAAATTAGAATTAATAATATTAGGTGGCACATGGTCAAATTATAATATTAAATATAGAGATTATTTTATAACATCTACATATTATGCAGCGAATACTTTTTATACAGATAAACGTGATATGCTTTCGTTGGAAGATGAAATAACTTTAAATGAAACATCAAAAATACATATCATTGGCTTAACATTAGAAACGAGACCTGACGAAATAACTTTAAATGAAATTAAAGAATTTAGGAGGTATAATTGCACAAGAGTTCAATTAGGTGTTCAGCATACGGATAATGAAGTTTTAAAGAAAATAAAAAGAGGACATACTATAGAAAAAGTATATGATGCAATTAAAATCTTAAAAAATAACGGATATAAAGTTGATATACATTTGATGCCTAATTTACCAGGTTCTTCATATGATATGGATAAAAAAATGTTAGAAGATTCTTTGTACGACGATAGGCTACAAGTAGATCAATATAAAATATATCCTACAGCAATTGTTCCTTGGACACAAATAAAAGATTGGTATGATAAAGGTGAATATGTTCCTTATAATGATTTATTATTATTTGAGTTAATTAAAGAATTTAAAAAGAAAGTTCAAAAATGGAAAAGATTAAATAGAATTATAAGGGACATTCCATCTACTTATATTACAGGAGGATATAAACACGAATATGTAAATATGCGACAATTATTACAAAATGATATGAAAAAAAACAATTGGTGTTGTAATTGTATTAGATGTAGAGAAGTGAAGGATATTAAAATAAATTTAGATAATATAGAATTAAATACATTATCTTATTATGCCAGTGAAGGAATGGAATACTTTATATCTTATGAGACAGATAAATATTTAATAGGGTTTATAAGGTTGAGATTGGCAAATAAGGTAGATAAAACAAATCAATTAAATATTTTACACGATGCGGCACTCATTAGAGAATTACATGTTTATTCAAATTTGAGTGATGTAGGTAATAATATAGAAACTTCATATCAACATAAAGGTTATGGTAAAAAATTAGTAGCTGAAGCAGAAAAAATTGCATACAATAATGGATATAAAAAAATAGCAATAATTAGTGGAACAGGTGTTAGGAATTATTATAGAAATATTGGATATGAATTAGAAGATACGTATATGGTTAAAAATTTATAAAATTTATATATCACCTATAAACCAAAATTTTTCTCCTATATTTTTAGAATATTTTTTATAATTATCTATTACATATTCTGGTGTTTTATTTTTAGCTTTTTTATATAAATATTCATACCAATCTGTTGATATCCCTGTCATAAGAATAGCTTTAACATCTGCATCTTCATTTAATTTTTTAAATAATTTTTTAGTAGTCGCCTTGTTATTTAACGTTATTTTTTTACTTTTTTTATTAGTATATATTGCTACAATCATTTTTCCCTGTGAAAGCTTTTTCCAAAATTTTTCTAATTTTATATTTTTTCCAAATATGCTATCTTCTTTCATTTATAATATTACTCTATATATATATATATATATTAAAAGTAATAATTAAGTAAATAATAAAATACATATTTAATATAATATTGGTACCTTCATATAGGTTCGTAAAATCAATTTATAATAAAATAACTTTTTGATAATAAAGATAAAAAAGAGTACATAATTTATAAAAAAGTTAAAATTTTAAAGTTTTTATAAAAAATAGATAATTTATAAATTATGTACTCTTTTTTTATTATAAATAAAAATAATTTATAATTTATAATATATAATATATAACATAAGATTATAAGATAAAACCATGACTAAACTATTTACATTGTGGAAGCATATAATTTTTATAAGTAATACTAGATAAAGATGGGTTGCTTTTGTATTTTATTTCAACAATGGATTCATTTTCATCTATACTATCTTGTATTAAGTCTATATGCGAAACTATAATAATAGTAGTAAAACAATAAAGTAATGACTTAAGAAATGACGGAACAATTGATAAATTATATTTATCAAAACTTACAAATCCTTCATCTATATATAGCTGTTCGCATATTTTTTTATTATTACAAAGTAAACAAAGACGCAATGCTAACGATATAGCAAACTTTTGAAATCCTGAAGCTTGATTTACCGATATTATTTGTTTAGTTTTACTATTTGTATCAACATTTTTAATCATCCACGTGATATGTATTATATCACGATGAACATTTATCATATAATCCAATTCAAAAGGCTTCGTCAGTTTATGACAAACATTTTTAAGCATATTATTAGTATTCTCTAAAAGTTTTTTTAAAATTATATTTTCATATAAATTTATGCGAAAATTTTGAAAATTTATTATTATAGTTTCAAGAGTTTTTAAAGTATTATCTATATTATTTAAAATATCACGTAAAGCTATTAATTTTGTAATATTTGATTTATTATAATTATATACAGCATCTCTTTCTATTATATTATCATTTAGTATTTTTATTTCATCTTCAATATCCTTTATATTTTTATTCAAATCATTCATTATGGCAATCTTGGGTAAATTTTCTTTGTAATTTTTATAAATTTTATAATTTTTATAATTTTCTATTAATCTTTTAGTATCAACATATTCTTTTGATATAATAATATTTTTATTATTATTATAAGATAACCATTTATTATATTTTTTCAACAATATACGGTGAGAAATAATACGAGGTTTAATATTATTATTATAATTTAATACATATTCTATATCCTTAATTTCACCGCTTATATTATTAAATTTACAAATTTTGTCATTATAATTTTCTTCCCATTTTTTAAATATTATATATTTCTTAATATTATTTATACGTTCCTTTAATTCAACCGCTTTATTATAATAAATAATAATTTTACTATCTAAATCTTTTAGAGCATTTATTTTAGAATTAATGATTTCGTTATAAACTCTTTTATCTTCAATAGCACCTTTAATATTTTCATTTATTCTATCAAAAGCTTCTTTATATTTTATATAATCATAATACTCATGTAATAATTTATATTTTTCAACAATGTGCTTATATTTATCGACATCGCTTGATATTTCTTCATAATTTATATCATTATTTATATTATTTTTAAATTTCATTATATCATCGTCATATTTTTCTATTATAATACGCAATTCTTTAATACGATTAACCCAACTTCTTTTACAACAATATTCACAATCGGGATTATAATGATAATCTTCATTAGTTTCTATCATCATCAACTCATCGACGTATTTCGCCTTATTATTATTAATATCAACAATTATATCATTATTATATTTATATTCATCTACATATTTTTCATTTTCTTCTAAATATTTAATAATATTTGCATAATCTATATTTTTAATATCCTTTAAAATTTGTGATGAATTTTTATATTTGTTTATATCAAGAATACATGTTTCTATAGGTTTGTTTTTCACCTTTAATTTTTGCTGTTCTATTAAATACATATTAATATTTTCTTCAACATTTTCTAATTTAATATTTAACTCCTTTATTTCATCATCTATATTATCCCTATCAAGTAAAAATTTATTATACGAGTCAATAGATAAATCATTTTCATCAATTTGAATTTTATTATTAGAAGTGCGATATATATTTCCAAATATTTCAATATCTTCAATAACTTTATTTAAGCTATCCATGTTTCCAAAAATATTATTGATTTTATTTAAACATTCATTTTTGGCTCTATTAGGTTTATCAATTTTATCAACTTTTAAAGGTCTTTCTGTTATTAATGATTTTATTAAAATGTCAAATTCATTATATTCTTGTCTTAATTTATTTAATGTTTCTATATCATATTTTTTCTTATCATTATAAATATCATTATCGTAAATACTAAAATAATCTTTTAAATAATTGTTTTCATTTTCTATGATAGAAACATCACACGGTTTAACAATTTCACTATTATCTTCAAATGTATCTAGTGATTTATCATACATTTTACTGAATTTTATTATATCATTGATATCTAATATATTTGCATTTTTCAATATATATTCTAACTCAGTAAAGCGTTTTACTTTTATTTCATATATATCTTCAGATATCAATATAGTGTAATCTATATTATTTTTAATATCATCATAATTTATTGTTAAATCTATATTTTTTAATATTTCTATATGACGTTTATGTTCTTGTTTAATAAATAAGTATTTTTCATTTAAAGATTTTAATAATTTTTTTTGTTCATTTAATTCTTCTTCGTGATTATCTGAATAATTTGATGCTATTAATAATTTTTCATATACTTCTTTTTTACAATCTACATATTTACGCAACCCTTTATATTTATTTATCGATTTATTAAATAGATTATAAAGATTATAAATATGAGCTATATCAAATGAATTATCTATGAATTCCAATGTTGTTTTATAATCCATTTTTAATATATCATAGTCTACGTTTTGTGTAATCATAGACGAAGCTAAGAAATCTTCCATTGTTCCAAATAATTTTATAATTTCATTATTACATGCTGTGTCTTTTTTTAATATTTCAATATTTAAATTATCAATATATTTGTATATTGATGTATTGTTGATATGTAATTTATTACCAGTCTTTTTTTTTGAGTAATTTCTTATAATTCTATATTTTTCATTTAATATTTCAATATCTATTATGGTATATCCATTGTTTTTATTATGATTTATCACGCCACTTGAAATAGTATTCTTTTTCGTATTATCACCCCATATTGCCAAAAGTAATATATCATAAATAGCTGATTTGCCGGTTCCATTTTGTCCCTTTACCATAAAAATTTTGTTATCTAAATCTTCCATATTTAACCAATTTTTATTTTCATAACATAATAATCCTTCCCATTCTAAATATTTTATTTTATATCGTGTTTTATCTGTTGTATTATTATCATATGTAATAATGTTAGAATTTATATCTGCCGATAGTTCTTTATTTATCTTCATACACTCTTCGTGTAATTCTTCTGGATAATTATTAACATCCAATAATAATAGTTCGTTATTTTTAATAATTTTATTTAGCAATATAAGATTTTCAGGAGATAATAGAGGTTTAAAGTATTCTATAAATAAATCGTCATTTATTAATTCTTTTTTATATTTTATATAATCTTCTACAGAAGAATCGTTTTTATATATATTATCATTATGTCCAGTAATAAAATTATTAATATTATCTATTTTTTCTATTATACAATATTTAATATTATATTTTTCTAAAATTTTATTAAGATTTAAGATATTAATATTTGAGAACACTTTAATATCAATATTTTTAGGAAAAATTTCAATATGTTTATTTATATAATCTTCTAAAAGTAATTCATATTTACCATTGACCCTTATTAAGATAATATTATTATCTTCTTTAATATTTATGAAACCTCTTTCATTATAGACATTTATTTTTTTAATATCTTTATTATATAAATCCCAAATAAGATACCCGTGGCTTACTATATCTTCCCCAAAATTTTGCTGTATTAAACTTCCCGCATATCCACAAATAGTTTTATTTTTATATTGGAATACTTGTCTTTTGTGAATATCGCCTAATAAAACATAATCAAAATCCTGCACCCATTCTAACGGATAAGGATTAAATGTTTCATCAACTGTTTTTCCATTATATAATTTAGAAGAAGAAAATGAACCATGAAAAAGAGCTATTTTATATTTAACATCGCCTTCAATACTTGGAAATTTAGGCAAATCTTGAAGCCTCCCACTATTTCTATAATTGTCTAATGTCTTATCAATGCTAACAAAAGAAATACCTATTTCATCTATGGTAAATGAAGTAGATTCATTTAATACAAATACATTTGGAATATCAAATGTCGAAGAATAAACAAGTGAGGGTTTATTGATATCGCTTTGATCATAATCGTGATTTCCAGATATAATATATGTTCTTCCAATTAAAGATAATGCTTGAATAAATTTTCGGTATACAACAAGACCATAATTTCCTATAACATTTTTATTATGAAATATGTCTCCAGTTATAACTATAATAAAATCATCAAATGATAGATTTAGTTTTAAAATGTTATTTTTTAGCGAATTGATAGTATAATTAAAAACAAATTTGTATTCGGAATACCGAGAATAGGTGTTATCACCGTTTCGAATATGTAAATCGGATAAATGAAATATGCGTGTTAGAACCATTAATAAAATTGGAGGATAAATAAAATATCAATTTTTAAGTTTAGTATAAAAAGGAAGTTTTAGGAGGATGAAATAGGGGTAATGATAGGTATAATATATTTATAAAATACTTGGTCGAAGTGTTGACCTGATATAATTTTATTGTGAAGTAAGTCATCTCGAATATCTAAGATAGGTTTGTTGATGATAATAATATTAGGATGAATATTGTCAAATGTTTTATTTTGATAACAAAATTTGCATAATAGAGATACAATAATTTTAAAATTCAAGGAA
>Ga0222713_10004062_pt1 | contig 14800 bp, 20 predicted proteins | sample C33_649DmetaG_FD_165061 | JGI IMG/M metagenome (GOLD analysis project Ga0222713, IMG submission 165061) | Estuarine water microbial communities from San Francisco Bay, California, United States - C33_649D | ecosystem: Environmental > Aquatic > Marine > Unclassified | place: USA: California...
GGGGCCAAAGCAGACCGAGGAGCCCGCGAGCGTAACCTTTCACCCGTTTAGTAAACCCCAAGCCATGCCCCTGACCACCTCCGCCTATTACGTCTCCCTCAACTACGGGCACCACCTCATCAAGTGGGCCATTGGCCGGATCCGGGCCGGCACCATGACGCCGGAACAGTTCGCCGAAAGCCAGACCATGGACGCCCACCCGCGGGATCCCAGGCGGGCCACCATCGCCCGGGGCCTCCGGGAGATCATGGCCGAAAAGCCGGAAAACCTACCGGACACCCTCCGATGACCCAAGCCGACTACGCCAGGGCCACCGGCCTAACCAAGGGAAGGGTCTCCCAGTTGGTCAAAGCCGGGATGCCGCTGTCGTCCCGGGAGGCCGCGGACAAGTGGCGGGGCATGAGCGCCCGCGCCCGCCCCACCCAGGGCGCAAAAGGGAAGCCGGCCGCCCCGGTGGATCCGGGACCGTACCGTCCGCCCGAGGCCCAGGCCCCGACGGATCCCGCGGCTGTGTCCGCCGACACTCCGCAAGGGGCCTACGAACGCCAACGGCAGATCGAGCGGGCAGCATACGCCCTCGCCGTCCGGGCGCTCAAAGCCGGGCAGCCCGACGCCGGCCGCCTCGTTTCGATCCACGCCCAGGCCGCCCGAAACCTGTCGGCAGCCCGGGAGGAGGTGCTGGCCCTATCCGAAAAGGAGCGCCATCTCGTCTCCGGTGACTGGGTGCGGAAGGCCATGACCGAACACGACGGGGCGGTCGCAACGTTGCTCCGGGCCATGCCGAAACAACTCGCCGGCCGGATCGCGCCCCACGACCCAGAACACGCCGAGAAGGAACTGGACCGCTGGGTCCAGGAAGTCGCCCTCGCCACCTTGCAGCAAACCGACCCTTGGAAATGAAGAACAAGCCCGCTATCGAGACCGTCCCAATCGGGGCACTCAAAGCCTACACCCACAACGCCCGGACCCACTCACCTGACCAGGTGGCCCAAATCGCCGCTTCCATGGTCGAGTTCGGCTTCACCAACCCGGTCTTGATTGACAAGGACGAGACCATCATCGCCGGCCACGGTCGGGTGGAGGCCGCCCGGTCGTTGGGCATGGAGGAGATCCCGTGCATCCGGCTCGAACACCTGACCCAGGAACAAGTCCGCGCTTACTGCCTGGCCGACAACAAGCTGGCGCTCAATGCCGGGTGGAACGAGGACACCCTCGCCGCGGAACTCAAGGCGCTCGAGGCCGCCGGGTTTGACGTCAGCCTGACCGGGTTCAGCCCGGAGGAGTTGGCCGAGATCATTGGGGAGCCCACCGGGGACACCGACCAGGAGGAGCCCGCCGCGGAGGTCGAGTTTTCCGAGGAGTTGCTCCACGCTCACAACTACGTGGTGCTCTACTTCGACAACCCGTTGGACTGGCAGGTCGCCCAAGAAAAGTTCGGGCTCAAGGAGGTCAAGGATCTCATACCGAGGAAGGGGCAACCCACCGGCATCGGCCGGGTCATCCGCGGGTCCGAGTGGCTCAATCGCATCGCATGAAAGACCCCACCGTCTCCGTCATCATCCCGTCGTTTCGGCGGGCTCACCCGGATCGACTGCCCGGGCGGGACTACTTCAAGTCGGCCAAATACTGCGTCCCGGAATCCCAGGCGAAGGACTACGCCAACGTGGTAGGGGCGTTCCGAGTGTTGGCGATCCCGGACTCGGCCGACGGCAACATCGCCAGGAAACGGAACTGGATCCTCCGAAACATTCCGCGGCCGTTGCTCATGATCGACGACGACGTGAGCGGGCTGTGCCATACCGAGGGCGTCTACAAGCGGGGCCGGTGGACCGGCAAGAGCGACCAGAAAATCATGCTGACCACGGAGGAAGCCGACGACCTCATCGTCCGCGGGTTCAACCTCGCCCACCAGTTCGGATGCGTTCTGTGGGGTCTCAACCTCAACGAGGACGGGCGCATCTACAAACAGTTCAAGCCGTTCTCGCTGTCCGCCCCGGTGTTGGGGCCGTTCACCGGGCACCTGGCGCACCGGTACCTCAACGATGAAAGGATGGGGTCGAAGGACGACTACGACTTCGCGCTCCAGGTGTTGAACCGCGAGCGGAAGATTCTCCGGCTCAATAAGTACGCCTACGTCTGCGAACATGGGGACAACGCGGGCGGAATCGTGTCGAGCCGGACCATCGAGTCCGAAACCAAGTTCTGCCGCGCCATCGAACGAAAGTGGGGCCGGCACGTCATCCAGTACCCGCTCCAACCGAAACGCATGGCCGACTTACTCAACGCCCGGGTCGTCGTGCCGATTGGGGACGTGTAATGCTAACCGACCTTCAACGCGATCTCCTCGAGTTCCGCCGCGGGTTGTACCGGCCGACGCCGCGCCAAACCGTCGTCGAGTGGGCCGAGGCAAACCTCAAACTCACCGCCCGGCAAACCGAGAACCCGGGACCGTTCTCGACGAGCGTCCGCCCCTACACAAGGGAGCCGTTGGAGTGCTGGAAGGACGCCGGGGTGGCCGAGATGACCTTATGCTGGGGATCCCAGACCAGCAAAACGACGACCCTGATGGCTGGCCTTGCTTGGTTGATCGACAACGAGCCGAGCCCGGCGCTGTGGCTCATGCCGACCGAGAACCTCGCCAGGTCGTTCTCGAAAAGCCGGTGGCTCCCGATGCTGGAGGACTGCCCGGCAATCGTCGCCCACTTCCCGGTGGATCGGGACAAGCTGACCAACCTCGAACAGCACTTCGACCGTTCCACGCTGACGTTCGTGGGATCCAACAGTCCGGCAAACCTCGCATCCCGCCCGGTCCGGGTGCTGGTGGCTGACGAGGTGGATAAGTTCGCCCAGGCCACCGAGCGGGAGGCCGACGCGCTGGACTTGGCCGAGCAGCGCCTCAAGGCGTTCTCGTCGTCGAAACTGTTCCTGACATCGACCCCAACGACGACCGACGGGCGCATCTGGCAGCGGTTCCTTCGTGGGGACCAACGCCGGTTCTACATCCCGTGTCCGCATTGCAAGGCACCGATCCGATTGGAGTGGCGGCAAGTAAAGTGGGACGAGGACGCCAAGCTGGACGACGGCAAGTGGGACTTCTCCCGTGTCCGCGCATCCGCCCGGTACGAGTGCCAACTTTGCAAGGGGTCGATGACCGACGCCCAGAAGGTCGCCGGGCTACGGCATGGCCAATGGATCCCGGAAAACAAGGGGGCGCTGCCCGGGGTTCGGTCCTACCACCTGTCGAGCCTCTACAGCCCGGACCGGAAATGCACCTGGGGTCACCTCGCCGTGCAGTTCCTCGAAGCCAAGGAATCGCTCCTCGGGCTCCAGTCGTTCGTGAACGGAAACTTGGCCGAGCCGTGGGAGAACCAGGCAGCGCCGCGGCAACGTGAGGAATTGATCGTCGCCGGAGCCGAGGGTCTGACAGACAAGTGCGTCAAGTTCCTGACCGTGGACTGCCAGGCATCGAGCCCTCACTTTTGGTTCGTGGTTCGAGCGTGGAACGAGGACGGATCCTCCCGGGCCATCGACGCCGGATCCCTCGACACCTGGCACGACGTGCGCGAGAAACAGCGGGAACACGGGGTCGGGGACGTCCACGTCGTCATCGACTCAGGCTACGATGCACCGACTGTCTACGCCGAGTGCCTCCGGTGGGGGCGGTTTGTGGCTCGTACCGGTCGGGTGCCGCTTTGGGTCGGGTGGATGCCATCGAAGGGAATGCCCAGGAAGGGGTGGCGCAACCCGAAGACCGGGGTGGACGAGCCATTCTTCCTCCGAGGAATCGACCCACGGGTTGGTGACAACGCGGGCGGCCAGGGACGTCTCGAACTCAAACTTTTGGAGTTCGGCACCGACATCACCAAGGACGTGTTGGAGCGACTTCGCAAGGGCAAGGTGGGGACACGGTGGGAGGTCGCCGAAAAGGTGGCCACGCCAGAATACTGGCGGCATCTCGACTGCGAGCAAAAGGTCGCCCGATTGTCGAGCGCCACTGGCCGGACGACGTGGACATGGCTGCCAAGGTCGTCGAAATGGCCGAATCACCTGGCCGACTGCGAAGTCATGCAGGTGGCGGCTGCGATTTTCTTCAACCGCCTCCGCATGAACGCCGCCGCATCCGATGCAAACTGACCTGCTCACGACCAAGGAACTCGCCGCCATGCTCAAGCGGGCTCCATCCTACGTCTATGCCATGAAGGCCCGCGGGTTCCCGATGCCAGGAGGTCGGGCCAGGCTCACCGAGGCTCTGACGTGGCTCACCCGGCACCCGCAACCCCGGGCGGAACGCCGTCACGGGCGCAGATGAGCAAGGACGGGCCAACGCCCCGGTGGCGTCCGGTCCCGGATCATGCGGACCTTGAATCGTGGCAGTTTCTTCAGCATTCGCCCGCGGCCTGTTGCGTCACGTCTACTCGACGGTGACTCATGGGGCGACGTTGCTCGACAAGCTCAACAGCCTCAACAACGAGGCGGTCCACGCGCTGGAGTCCGGCAAGGTCTTGCAGCAGACAACCGGCAACGGTCGGTCGGTGACGTTCCAGGTGAACGCCAACGAGGGCGTGACCCCGACCGAGATGGCCGAGGTTTACAGCCGCCTCTTGGACCTGTATGACGACGCCGTCGCCGCGGGCAACGCGACCGATGCGACCCGCTACGCCTACATGATGGCCCGGTTGAAGCCGATCCGGTCCTACCAAAACGATTTCTCGAACCTGATCCGATGAACCTCCTCCGACGCCTCCAGGCAGCCACCCGGTTCGTCGTCGCTCCCAAGGCACGATATGAGGGGGCCCGTCATTCGACCCAGCGTTCCACCCTGCACGGGTCCGTCCAGTCGGCCGTCTACGACATCGACCCCTACAGCCGCTACGAGTTGGTCCGCCGGTCCCGATATTTCGAGCGCAACAACGCCTTCGTGAACCGGATCGCCGACTTGTTCGAGCAATACACGGTCGGTCAGGGTCTGGCATTCTTCCCGTCGTCCTCAAATCCGACGTGGAACCAGGCCGCGCTCAATTACTGGCGCGACTGGCAGAAGTTCGCCGACTTGTCCTCCCGCCTGTCGTTCGGGAGCCTCCAGGGCATCGTCGCCCGGGCTTTGTTCGTGGACGGCGAGATCTTCATCGTCTTGACCAGGGGCGACTCCGGCAACCCTCGGATCCAGTTGGTGGAATCCCACCGGGTCAAAAACCCGCCCGCACCGGACGACCGGAACGTCATCGACGGCATCGAGGTGGACGACCGCGGCCGCCCGGTCGCCTATTGGATCGCCTCGGAGGACGGCAAACGGAAGGAGACTTTCCAGCGCATCGCCGCCGAGTTCATCGTCCACGTCTTCGAGCCAGGCCGCCCGGGGCAGTACCGGGGGCTCCCGGCGCTCTACCCGGTGATGAACGACCTGCACGACTTGGACGACCTCCAAATCTTCGAGATGCAAGCCGCCAAGGCCGCGTCGAAGGTTCAGAACGTCATCAAGACCAAGGAGGGCGAGGTCACCGACGACGACATCATCCGCGGCACCGTGACCGGATCCGACGGCGTCGAGCGGGCCGACTATTACAAGGACGTCTTCGGTGGGGAGGTCGCCGTCCTCAAGCACGGGGACGAGTTCAATCAATTCCAGGTCGAGCGCCCGTCCGCGGCAACTTCGGGCTATTGGGATTACCTCACCGGCAAGGTCTGCGCCGGCATTGGAGTGCCCAAGGAGATCGTTCTCCCGACCTCGATGCAGGGCACCTCGATGCGGTCGGTCCTCGACATCGCCAACGCATTCTTCAGGTCCAGGTCCGCTGTCATCGCCGACCACCTCCGCCGCGTCTACGAGTACGTCATCGAGGCCGGCATCCGCACCGACCCTGCGCTTAGCATCCCCCCGCCGGACTGGTATCGGTCCACGTTCCGGGCTCCGAGGTCGATCAACGTGGACGTCGGCCGCAATTCCGCCGCCGCGGTCGCCGAGTTCAAAACCGGCATGAGGACGCTTCAGAGCATCTACGCCGAGACCGGGGAAGACTGGCGCGAGCAACTGCGGCAAAAGGCGGCTGAAATCGCCTATGCACAAGAGCTTGCCCAGGAGTTCAACGTCGAACGGGCCGAGATAATGACTCTCGACCCCAACGAGCTTTCGAGCAATAACGCCGCCGCAACTACCGCGTGAAAACCTGGTTCGACATCCAAGCCAAGGCCAACGAAGAGGCCGACATCTTTCTCTACGACGAGATCGGTGGATGGGGCGTGAACGCCAAGTCGTTCATCGACGCGGTCCGCGCCACCGGGGCCAAACGGATCAACCTCCGCATCAACTCGCCGGGCGGGTCGGTGTTCGATGGCATCGCCATCTACAATTTTCTCCGCGGCCAGGACGTCACCGTCCAGATTGACGGACTCGCCGCGTCTATCTCCTCGATCATCGCGTTGGCCGGAAAAACGGTCCGCATCGCCGGCAACGGGTTCTTCATGATCCACAACCCGTGGGGCGGGGCCATCGGTGAGGCCGACGAAATGCGCCAGACCGCTGACCTCCTGGACAAGATCCGGGACAGCTTGGTCGGAACTTACGCCGCCAAGACCGGCAAGGACTACGAGACCATCAAAAAGTGGATGGACTCTGAAACCTGGTTTTCCGCGGCCGAGGCCAAGGAAGCCGGGTTCGTGGACGAGGTGACGGACGAAATCGCGTTCGCCGCTTCGACCCGGTCATTCCGCAATGCTCCCGACGCCCTCAAGGCTGTTTCCAAGACCGCGCCCCAGGCTGCCCGCCGCGCATTCGACAAAGGGGTCCGACAGGTCGAGGACGGCAAGGGGGGCGACGGGCTCGAACCCGCCACCGTCAAGGAAGCCCGAAGCCTCAAGGCTGGCGAGGCTCCCACCGAGGCGAAGATCCGCAAAGCCTACCGTTGGTGGGCTCGCAACGAGCGGTTCCTCGATGCCGAGGCTGACAGTCCGGCCGACGTGGCCGCAAATCTGTGGGGAGGGGCTGCGGGCCGTGACTGGTTCCGCGCCTTGTACGCCCAACTGGACGAGGAGACCGCCTCGGCCGAGACCCCGAACGATTCCCAACCCCAACCCCAACCCATGAACAAACTGCTCCAGAGCCTGGCCGCCGCCGGGCTCATCTCCTCCGCTGACCTCGCGGAGGACGCCGCCGTCGCCGAGTTCGAGGCTGCCTTTGCCAAGGTGAAGCAAGCCAAGGACGACGCCCAGGCCGCGCTCGACGAAATTGCCAAGGCCAAGGTCCTCTCGACCGTCGAGGCCGCCATCGCCGACGGCCGCATCGCCGCCAACGTCAAGGATGCCTGGGTGGCCCAGATCCAGGCCGACGCCAAGGCCGCCGAGTTGCTGGCCGCGATCCAGGCCCCGAAGCCCGGAGCCGACCCCGTTGGGGCCCCGGCCTCCGCGTCCGGCAAGACTTCCGACGAACTCCGCGCTGAGTTTGATCGGATCACCGATCCGAAACAGCGCACGGCTTTCTGGTCCGCGAACAAGGCCCAGTTGCTGAAACGGTAACCTCACAACCAACCCAAACACACCATGCCCAATACCCTCGACTCCGGCCTGAATGGGACGCTCATCTCCCAAGCGGGCCTCGATGCCTTCGTCGGAGCCTTCGCTCCCATGTCGGCCTTCACCACTGACTTCGACCCGGCTCCCGCCTCGAAGTCCGACACCATCCAGGTGCCCTACGTTCCGGCCGCCTCTGCCGCCGCGGACTTCTCCGGCACCTACACCCGCCAGGACTCGACCCTGAACAAGCGGACGATCACGCTCAACAAGCACAAGTTCGTCTCTTGGTATCTGTCCGACGTGGCCATCGCCAAGTCGCCGGCCGTCACCCTCGAGCGCTTCGGAATGCAGAAGGGCTACCAGTTGGCCAAGGCCGTCTTCCAGGACGTCCTGTCCGCGGTCACCCTCGCCAACTACGGAGCCGCCGCCCACACTGGTCTGGCCGCCAACTTCGACTACGCTGACATCGTGGACATCAAGGACGCTTGCGACAGCGCCGAGATGCCCGAGATGCCCCGGAGCCTGGTTCTGTCGAGCAGCTACTACAACGCGCTCCTCAAGGACTCCGTCATCAAGGACGCGGGTGCCCTCGGTGCCACCGCCAACCAGACCGGCAGCCTCCCGAACCTGTCGGGCTTCATGACCTACCGTTCGAGCCTGGTCCCGGCCAACGCCCAGAACCTGGTCGGCTTCGCCGCTTACCCGTCCGCGCTGGTCACCGCGATGCGCTACCTCCAGCCCTCCGGCCGCAGCCAGGACGGCGTCTACCGCCCGGTGGCCGACGAGAACACCGGCATCACCCTCGGCTACCGCGAGTTCTACGACAACGACAAGGGCGAGGTCGTCGCTGTGCTGGAGTGCTTCTACGGCTACGCCCTCGGCGAGGCCTCCGCCCTCAAGCGCATCGTCTCGGCCTAATCGCCATGCGCCTCGGTATTCTCATCGCTGACGGCAAGGTCGTCCTTGGACCCGCTCCGGCCTCAAAGGTCGAAGCCGAGTTCAAGGCGGCCGTGCAGTCGGGTGCAAACGGTGCGAGCGTCATCGAGCTTTGGTCCGAGGACCGAGGCCGCGAGAAGCGCCACAAGTTCACCCAGGGGGCCGCGCCGGCTCCCGCGCCCGTGGCCGACAAGCCTCGGAAGAAGTAACACCGAGCCCAACCCATGAACGCGGCCGACACGGCACTTGCAACCGGATTCACGACCTTGCTGGCAACGGCAGGGGACACCGTGACCTTCCGGGGTGCTTCCGTGTCGGCCGTGGTCAACTGGGTGCCGTTCGACGAAAAGCCGTTTCCTGACAGCCCGGACTTCGACCGCGAGGCGACCAGCCGCGTCGAGTTCGTGGACGGTGCCGTGAGTCCCGCGCCACGGGTTGGCGAGATCATCACCCAGGGGACGAAATACCATCGCATCCAGTCTGTCCGGTTCAACGGACTGGCTTGGCTTATGGACTGCGAGGTGACGACGTGACTCTGACCTTTCAGACCAACCTCGACGAGTTCAACGCTGCGCTGACCCGCTACGCCGCGCTGTCGAGCATTGGGGCGGCCGAGGCTGTCGCCAAAAAGGGAGCCGACTTCGGTTTCCGATTGTCCCGGAAGCTGCTCGCGCTCGCCCCGGACAAAGGGTCCGTCCGCGAGAGCCGCCTGGCCGCATTGGCTGCCGGTGGCGGCCTGAACGTCCGAGAGAAGATCCGGCAAAGGGTCTACGCCAAACTGGGCGTCTCCCAGACGGTGGCCGGCCGCAAGCTCCGCATGGGCGGCAAAAAGCTGTCCGCGTCGAAGCTGGTTAAAGGCAAGCGCCTCAACCTTCAGGCGCTCCTGGTCCGCGCCGAACTCAACGCCCGCGAAAGTGGCCGAGGGTTCTCCGCATTTTCTGCCAGGTACAAGTCACTTTCCCAACAACTGGCCGCCGACCGTTTCGGTGAGCAGCGCCGGAAGATCATCGACCGCTACAGCCGGTTCCTTTCCGAGGTCGGTTTCAAGCGGGACAAGGATGCTTCGACGCTCACGTTCCGGTGGGGCGGCAACGAGTCATCGGGCAAGCTGGCCGCGAGCCTCCAAAAGCCGCGCCAACAGGCCGCCATCGCGGACGCGCTAGACGAATCCCGCGCCGACATGATGGCCTACATCCTCCGCAAACAAACCCAGGCCGCCCGCACCCTAGCAATCTGACCGATGCTCGCCCTCGCATCCATGCAATCGACGGTGGCCGCGGCAATCACTGCCAACGCCTACTTCTCGGCGAGCCCGGCCGTGTCCTGCATCGCCGACGACGGACTCCAGGACTCAGCCATCGAAACCCAGCTTCGATCCGTCGGGTGCGTGGTCGTTGTCCCACCGATTCTCCGGGCAATGCGTCGGGACTTGGGTGCCGGTAAGCTGTTGCTCGACGCCGAGATCGTGGTCCGGGTCCTCATCAACCCGCACGTCAACGCATCGGTCGGAGGGGCCAACCGGAACATCTACTCGGCCGTGGCCGCCGCGACCCAGGCCGTCTTGTCGTGGGTTCCGGCAACCGCCGGGGACCGCCGCTTCGAGACCTCCGAGGACTTTCTCCAGATCGCAGTCAACGACACCGGGCTTCTCGGCTACCACCTGCTTTTCACCAAACTCTCAACCCTGAACTGATCCCAACCAACCATGAACACCGCCCCAGTCATCCTCGGCAATCACGGCTTTTTCTTCCGCGATGGCGCGAGCTTCACCGTCCCGTCCGCCGGCACCGCCAGCCGCACCTCCAAGCCGGGGGCCGCTGACACGTCGTGGATCGACCTCGGCATCTTGTCCGAGGTGACCATCCAGCACGAACGCGAGGAGCGCGACATCTTCGCCCCGACCCCGGGCGTGATGCGTCTCTATGACGTCATCGAGACCAAGCGCCAGTTGTCCGTCAACCTGACCGCCCAGGAACTCAGCCCGTTGGCGTTCGAGATGATCTTCGGCACCTTGGCTTTGACCAACGCCTCCACCCAGTACAACCCGCTCGAAGGCGCGACCAAAAAGGGCTGGCTCAAACTGCAGCAGTACAACCAGGCCGACGCCATCGTCAACACGGTGGACCTCTACGTGCAGATCAAGGTCTCTGGCGAGATCACCTTCGGCGACAACGTGGTGACCGCTCAGTTCGAGGCCCGCGTTCTCCACTCGACGCTGAACACCGGCACCTTGGCCTAACCCACCCACCGCAATGCCAGCCGATCCAATCACGCCCGGCTTGGCCGCGGCATGGAGCAATTCAACCCCGACGATCTACGGTGTTCCTTCAAGGTTCACCGCGGTCGTTCGGGCTCAGAGCAACCTCACCTTGGCGGCTGCCCTGTCTGGTACCCTGGACGGGGTCAGCTTGCACGGCACCGCGGCCACGGTTTCAAGCCGGGCCGTGTTGGTCACCGCGCAATCGACGACAAGCCAAAACGGCATCTACGTCGCCGCCGCGGGGGCAACCTCGGTGGACATCTCCGCGTCGTTCGGGGCGGGCACCAAGGTCCAGACGGGACTGACCGCCGGCCGTCTTTATTACTGGTCACAGGCCAACGGCTACAACGTCACCAACGGCACCGAGACGCTGACCGTGTCGGGTCTCATCGCGGCATCACCGAGCGGGACGTTGACCTTCCAAGGTCCGGCATCGACCGGCCAGGCCGACCAACTCAACGAGGCCGTGCTGGCCCGGTTGAACTTGTTCGACGCCCCGAACGAGTTCCCGGTTGAACTCATCGTCGCTGTCACCGGAGGCACGTCTGCGAACACCTGGTGGCAACTCACCTCGACCGTGACAACGGTGGGAACGTCGCCCGTAATCTTCGCCCAGATCACCGTCGCAAGCCTCGACGTCGGCCTGGAGGACAACCCCTTCGACAACACGCCTCCGGGAGCCGCCACGCCCAACAACGCCACGGCATTCGACAATACCTCGCCGGTTCCGGTGATGCCGAACTTGTCCCAGTCGTTCGTCAACTCGACGCCCGACAACAAGACCCCGGGCAATGCGGCCGCGTTCGACAACACCGGAGCCACCGCGCTCGTCCTCCAGGGCGAGACCTCGCCGGTCGCCGGCATCACCACGCCCGCCAGCCCGACCGCCGTGGACCATACCGCCACGCTGGTCGCTGGGATCAATTACCTCGTCCAGGTCGGTGCCCGCCTCGCCCCGGTCACCATCAACCTGCCGAACCCGGGCAGCCTCGCCCAACGCATCGAGATCGCCGACATCTCCGGCCAGGGAGCAACCCAGGCGATCACGGTCAACGGCGGGACAAGGGACATCGAGACTGCCGGCCAGACGTCCTACACCATCGACCGCAACGACGCGGTTCTGGTCCTCAGCTACACCGGCACCAAGTGGAAAATCCTCTGAACTAACCCATGATCTCCAAAATTGCCGTGGCAACGACTGCCACCCTCGTCTCAGCCGCGAAGGAACGCCAATGGCTGATGATTCAGAACCAGTCAGACACGCCGATCTTCCTGTCGTTCGACGGCACCGACTCGGTGACCATCGACTCCGGGGCGACCCCGGGCATCCGGCTGGCGTCCTACGAAACGATCCTTTCCACCGACATCGCCGGACGGTTCTCCGGCAACAACGCCGCGATCTACGCCATTCACGGCGGGACCGGAACCAAAAACCTCGTCATCCAGGAGATCTAAACATGAGTTGGAACATTCAAAAGCCGGGCGACTACATCAACGGCCCGCTGACGGTCACTGGCTCCGCCACCATCACCGGCGATCTGACGGTGGATACCAGCACCCTGAAGGTGGATTCGGCGAACAATCGGGTGGGTATCGGATTAACTTCGCCTTTGTATCCGTTGCACGTTTTGATGCCATCGTCTGGAACAGGTGTTGGGTTTCGATACACTGGAGGAACAAACAACCCGGGATTATTTTTATCGGTAAACGAATCTACTACCGATTGTAAAATTGCTGCCGGTGGTTCCACGTCTCAGAACCTCGTTCTTGAATCGTCCGGTCTTGAATGTTTCCGCTATTCAAGCTCCGGAGTTTTCACTTGGTCGAATGCTGGTCTAGTCGCTGGAACCGCCATGACCCTCAACTCCACGGGGTTGGGTATTGGTGCTTCTCCGGTTGGAAGGCTGAACATTGCGAACACTGGAGCCGATGTCGTCACTTCGATGACCGCTGTCGGTGTTCAACGATGGCAGTTTATCGTCAGCAATTCGACGGCCGCGTTCTCAATTTACGATCAGACTAACAGTGGTACTCGGTTACTCATAGATACGAGCGGCAACGTCGGCGTGGGGGTTACGCCTGCTGTTGGTGGAGGTTGCTTGCAACTCAAGAGCGGCATCACCTTCCCCGCCACTCAAGTCGCTTCGTCCGATGCGAACACGCTGGATGATTACGAGGAGGGGACTTGGACTCCGACAGATGCCAGCGGTGCTGGATTAACATTTACTGTTTCTAATTGCAGATACACAAAGGTAGGACGATTGGTTACTGTGCAGGGCAGTATTACATATCCAGCAACAGCGAACGGATCTAATGCTACTTGGGGAGGTTTTCCATTTAATTCATCGGATTCGTTTAATCTTGGTATCGTTTACACCGACGTTGCTGTTTCAAGTCTTACATACATATCAAGCAATGGTGTTAATGCATTTTTGCTAACACCTGGAGTTAATGTTATCAACTCGACTGTTAGCGGAAAAACGATTGCGTTTTACGGAACCTACATGATTTAACCGTCTAATCCCATGCTCACCGAACGCACCATCTTCTCGCTCTGCGAGGTTCTTCCTAACACGACTCTTCAGGTCCGCATGGCGAATCAAATCGTCGATGGCGAGACCGTAAAGGCTAGCACCTACAATCGCTATTGCCTCGCTCCTGGCTCCGATCTTACGGGTCAGCCTGAGCAGGTTGTCGCCATTGCCAACGCTATCTGGACTCCAGAAGCAATCGCCGCTTACAACGCCACCCAGAACCCGACCATCCAATGATTGATTCCACTCCCGTTGTTGCCGTGCAGGTGAATCAGGACAACAGCCTGTTTGTCACTACCGGCGTTGATTACGACAAGTCTGGAACGCTGGTTGGTTCCGAAGTCACCGCTCAGTACACGCTGGTTCCTGGTGATGATCTCACCGGCCAGCCTACCGAGGTTGTGAAGATCGCCAATGCGCTGTGGACTCCTGCGGTTGTGGAGGCGTACAAGCTGGCGAATCCTGAGCCGGTTCCTCCGCCCCAGCCCGAGATGATCGTGCCTCCGATGCTGCCGCAGGTTGAGCCGGTTTTGGTTGCGGAGGACGCTGCTGTCGTTGAAGATTCGGCGGTCAAGTAACAACCGCACACTATTGCACTCATGGAAAACGTTTCCACTCCTATCACTATCACTTGGATTCTGACCGAAGAACAAGCGCAGAAAGCCCTGGAATGCTTCGACATTTGTTGCAAGGCGGGTGGTCTCCAAAACGCCCGGGTTGCTTTGCCTTTGGCTGAGGACCTTATGCAAACCGCGCTCAAGGCTAAGGGGGCCCGTGAGGCAGCCGCCAAGGCCGTGGAACCAGTCAAAAACTGACCCGCGATGACGACGAACCACCACGAAATCCGAGACGGTTCTATCGGCATTGGGTCCGGGCTGATGTCTGCGATCATGGGGTGGCTCAAACCATTGGGCGAGGTCGCCTCGTCTGTTGGTTCCATCGTGACGTGTGTCATCGCTTGTGTGATGCTCTACCGACTGCTGCGAAAAAAAGACTGACACCATGAACGTGAAAACCACCCTGGCCGGAATCGGCTCCATCTTGGCCGCTGTTGGATTCGCCCTGAAGGCGATCTTCGATGGCGACCCTACAACCAACGTGGACATTGGTGCGACCATAGCCGCGGTGACCGCCGGCATCGGTCTCATCGCTGCCAAGGACGCCAAGCCGACCGGACCGAAACTGCCCGAGCCCACCGAACCCAAGGCGTGAATTGGGTCGAACAGATCGTCACTGCCCTGCTGAAGTTCCTTCGCGACCTAGCCCGTGAACCAAACACCATCGACAACGCGCAAACACCTCCAGAGGTTCGCCGTGGTTGGGATGCTTGGATTCGTGGCCGGTTGCGGAACAAGGGCGGTGATGATCGACCCTAGGGCTGACGTTGTCCGCCTTGGGCCGGGAGTGCGTGGGCCGGTGTACGTCTTCGTCGACGGCCGGTGGACGCTGACCCGGAAAGTCACTTTGCCCGAAGGCTGGTTCGCCGGTCCCGGGCCTCAACCCGAAAACAAACCCTAAAGAAACTCCATGACTGACAGCATGGCCACACTGATGGGCGGCAAAC
>Ga0222713_10004063_pt1 | contig 14797 bp, 26 predicted proteins | sample C33_649DmetaG_FD_165061 | JGI IMG/M metagenome (GOLD analysis project Ga0222713, IMG submission 165061) | Estuarine water microbial communities from San Francisco Bay, California, United States - C33_649D | ecosystem: Environmental > Aquatic > Marine > Unclassified | place: USA: California...
ATAACTTTTCCCCCATCCCACTTGTATATGTCCCCCGTATAGCATGACACTCATATATCCCCTATACGGGACCCTCCCCCGTGGGGGTGTTCTGTGGGGTATATGGGGAGATAGGGGCTCCCCCCCTCTCTAACCCCCCCGTATCCCCCCTCCCCTCCCCCTATATAAGGGGTAAAAAGGGGGGGTAATCCCTTCGATAAATTTTCAGAAAAAAATTGTCTAAAACCAAGACCCTCTTCTGAAATGAAGGGGTGGTTTTTGATTTAAAAATTTTCTGAAAAAAAAGGTATTTATAATAAAATATTATTATTATGAAACACTTATTGAATGATTTATCTGAAGAAGAAAAAAACAGAATCCGTGAACAACACAGAGGTAATGCAAAACCATTTTTATCTGAACAAGATAAACCCAAGTTTGGTGAGGAAGGATACCGTGGAGCCAGATTTACTGATAGGGAATTAATTGATATTATGAAAGCACTTAAAAACGGTGGTATTCCACATGGTTTGGTGGCACAAATACCTAACTTTATTCTATCCGATAATGGTAATGGTTGGGGTATAGTATATAATTCGGTATACTTCCCTAAACACGGTATGAAATACTAAATTTATACAATCTTGAGGTCTCAATTTGAGACTTCAAGTTTGTTTATTTTATTTTTACAACAAATGAAAAAAATTGTTAGACTAACCGAATCCGACCTTGCAGGTATCATTCGTAAGGTAATCCTTGAAAGAAGAAAATCAGGGGGTTCTGTTATATCTGAAAATAAGGACAAATTTATTGCTAAACTAATCTCTGACTTTACATCAGGTAAGATAGATGAAAAGGAAATGGAGATGAGAATGAAACTTCTGTTCTTGGAAGATTCGGTAAAATACTTGGATGAGATATTTGAGGATTTCCCTGAGGTGGCTGAAAAGGTTACCGATTCTTATTTACAGAAAATGGTAGGTTGGGTCATCAAGGTGGTAAACTCTGAACCTGAACATTTCTTCAACGGACTTGATAAAGAGGATTTGGATAAGAGAACATATGGGGATGTTATTATTGGTAATGTTCTAAAGGAAATCAGAAATAAGTTTCCTGTTCTCAACTTACCTGAAGATGAATCAGATAGGTCACAGAGTTCTGAGAGTGAAACTATGTATTCTGACTTGGTAAACTATATCAAGTTTTATCATGATGATTTGTTATTTGAAGGATTTGAAGAATTGGATTTGTAATATTACAAATCTTTATAGTTTGAACCCCATCTCCCCTAAAGGTGGGGTTTTTTGTTTTCCATAAACACGACCCCCTTTATAGAAGGGACCCCCCTATATTCAAAAAAAAATTTTTGGAAAAATTTGGGAAAACGACTTATATTTGTGTTATGGAAAAAATGGAACTAACATGGTGGGATAGGATATCCTTATATTGGCGTTATGATTTTAGGCATTACCCCAAGAGGTTTATGTATGGGGTAAGGAATCTCATCAAGTGGTTTCCCATTATATGGAGGGACCGTAATTGGGATAACTCTTTTATATTGGATATTTTGAAGTTCAAGATTTCTGACATGTCCAAGGAACATGGTCGTAAGATGGGGTATGTGGGTATGGAGAGGAACATAGAGATTATGAATACGGTTGTTCGTTTGATTGATGTGGTCAATGAACAGACATACCTTTATGAGTATATGGATTATAGTGATGTTCATATATCTTTTGTACCCATTGATGGTGGGGACACCTATGAGGTAAAGGAGGAGATATTGGAAGATAGGTTGGAGGAGTATTTTCAGAAATATCCTTTGGTATATAGGGAAGCTATGAATCACCCCTTATATTTGAATAATCCTAATGATAGGGTTTTGGTTATGTGTATGGGAGAAATTCGACACAATAAGGCATCACGTATATTGTTTGAGTTATTGAATCGCAATTTACCCAAGTGGTGGGAATAATGGTGTTGTTCCATATTTATCTATATGGAAGGATACATTGGTGAGATACGTTTATTCCCCAAGACATGGTTACCTAAGAATTGGATTGTCTGTGATGGTAGTGAGGTAAAATTCAAGGACTACGATTTATTATCTGTTATATGTGGGGTTGAATGGCCCAAGGGTTATAAGAATGGTGGGGATGTTGACCCCAATTTATTTTATCGTCTCCCCAATTTGGAATCCCCCTCTGATGATGTCCATTATATTATTTGTTATAGGGGTCAATTCCCTTCTAGAGATTGATATTATAGTGGGGGTTTTTTATTTATGGGTTATTGGTATTTATGATAAATGGGACGAAGATTAATTATATCTGAGCAAGAGCGAAATCAAATCATTTCCTTATATGAGGACTATGGTATTAATCGATATTCTCATGATGATGATTCCATGTTATCCCCCTCTGAATTGGTTAGAGCTGATTGGTTTAATGTGAATAGAGATGTTCTTGAACCTTATCAGTTAAAAATAATTGATAACCCCACTTATTTTGATAAGTGGTTTAAGGAAAGTTTTTCTTATCTGATAAAACGATATGGTGATAATTTGCATAGAGTTGTTGCTCAGGACAATGGAAAGATTATTGGGTATTTTATTTGGGCTGATAGTAACGCTAAAATTGAAGGTGTTTCTGATGATACGACTTCCATTCCTGTTGTCCTTTCTACTGCGGTAAGTCCTGAATATAGAAGACAAGGTATATTGAATAAGATGATTGAGAATAGTGGTATTGGTGATGAGTATTTTCTTCACTATTCTGACGCCATTTCTCCTGAAGGTTTTTGGGAGAAAAAAGGATGTTATCCTGTACATGAATTGAATAAGATAAATAAGATTTTCTTCTGTGGAAAGAATAAAAGGGATTTCTAATAATCTCTTTGTGTTCGTTAACGTCCCTCCCCCTACCCCCTCCCGTCACGAACCGTCCTTCGGACGTTTCTGACCGACCGAACCCCTTCGGGTTATAATAAGTTGTATATAGTAAACCATATAGTGTCCATCTTAGAAAAAGGGTCGGTTTTATTGTTATAGTAATATTTATTTATAGTACATTTTATAATGGGACAAAGATTGATTATATCAGAAGAGGAAAGAAACCACATCGCAAAGATGTATGGTTTAATTAATGAACAAGATTCTGATATTGGTGCAACTGAGTTTGAAAAATTAGGTGTTCATTTAGATGGTAAGGGTAGCCGTTTTGCTGATGCTGATATTACTGTTACTGACCCAAAGGACCCTTTATTGATTGCGTATAAGTTGGCAAAAAACTTGAACTATACTTACATTGAATTTATGAATGAAGCGGTTAGGTATTCCAAAGATATGTTAGGTTACATTAATTGGGAACTAAAACATTATGGTCGTCCTAACGAGTATGGTGATGAATATTATATATCTAATAGAGAGTTTGAACCCAGACTAAATGAAGTTAGGAAACTTGCTCAAAAATATGAAAGGATTTTTAACAAACTTGTTAGAATTAGTGAAGGTTCTATGGGTGAAGAAGCTAAAAATTATGTATTAGGAATGATGCCAAAAACAACATCCTCTAAAGTGATTACAATGTGGGATGCTGTTTTGTCAAAATCTGATTATCCCTCGATTGGTGGTGATAAATGGTTGGATAAGAAAACGTATGATTTTATGATGAACGTTGTTGATAGCGGTAATGCTTGGTACAAAATTTTTGGGTCTTATGCTATTGGTCCCAAACTTAAAATCACAAAAAAAGTTGAATTGGTTGACACACCTACAGGAACTACAACTCCGACTTCTACGGTAACCACAACACCAGAACCAGTTTCTTCTGAACCTGAGATAAAACCTTTTTGTATTGGTGGTAAGTTTATTCGTCAGAATAATTCATACCCTGTTGCCATTATTTGTTCTAAAGAAAAACAGGTTTATTATTTCCCAACACAGAAATCATTTGACACATTTAAAACAACACCTGAGTGGAAGGGAATGTATGGTGAGTTGGATTTTTCGGGAGGTTCATTCCCAATGGATGACTACAACAAAGTTAAAAGTTCTGTCTCTAACGCCAATGAAACAAAGACAGTTTCTGATAGGTCATTCATTCCTGGTGTTCAAGGTACTATTGAAAAAATTTGGTATAACCCAAGTTAATAATGAAATATATAATTACAGAATCACAACAAGAAAAAATAAAAACCGTCATTCAGGATTTGATTGATGGTGCTTTAGATGAAGTTAGAAATTCATCTGAAGAATGGGATATGGAAGATTATTATGAACTTGAATCGATTGATAAAATCGTGGTAAAGGATATTCATATTGGTAAACGAATTGTTGTTGATGTTAATATTCATGTAAACACAAACAGATTCGATTTTTATAATGTAATGTCATATGTGGAGGACTATGTTAAATCGTGGCTCCCCAATGTTGAGTTTAGTGTTTATGAAATTATTGATGAACGAACGTGGGGTCCAGGGATTGATTGGTAATATATGTAACCCCTCAATAGAGGGGTTTTTTATTTATATTGGTATTTATTACTAAACTAATATAATGAAACGATATATAAAAGAACAACCTGAACCACAATCAATCAAAGCTGGTGATTTTGTTTCAAAATTACAAAATGAATTGGGATTTAAAGTTTATGGTGACGATGTTGCCGAATTGGTTATAAAGGGTGAAGGTATTCGAAATACCATGAAAAGAGAAGGTCTTTATATCGGGATTGGTATCTATGAAGAAAATGGTATGGAAGGACTATTTCCAATAAAGATTGGTGTTAGATTTGCAAAAAGTAGTTCTAAATGGAAATCGTTGTTCGAAGAGATGAAAAACGAAATGTATCAGAAAGTAGATTCAACTGGTGATAAGTTTCAAATTAGAAATCGTGCAATCAATCCAAAAATTGAGGAGATTCATATTAGTTTTGATGATGCCATTATACCAAGCACACAGTTTTTTGAATTCCTAAAAAAATACGTTGGGAAATTTATAAGTTTGGCTGAGACAGTAAATGAAACCGATTTACGTAAAATCATTAAAAGAGTACTTTCAGAGTCTGATGATTCTTATAGTGAAGAGTGTTTCAATGAAGAGGCGGAAATCTTAGGTGATTTTTTGGGTATTGATGTCAAAGAAGAAGATTTAGGTCCTGAAATGTCTAAAGAAGAAATTTTATCTATGGTTGATGATGAGAATAAATCTGCTATGAGTGAATTCATGGATAATGTTTCAAATATGGGTCTTGGTGAATTGAAAAGAACACTCAATGACCTCTTATCTGTTGAAAAACTTAAAGAACAAAACACTCCGTATTTCCAACAAACCGTAAGAATTGGTATGGGTGACTACCCAAGAATTTTAGTTGATGGCACAAAAGTGATAATGATATTGTTTGTAATAACAACTATCATGGATTTATTATTTGCTGTTGGTAAGAATTTTAGCGGAAAAAATAGAAGACGCAGATTACAATCAAAAGCTGTTGGTTGCCAAGGTGGTAACGCTAGAGCTAAGTTAGTAAGACAGAGAAGAAGAAGGGAGAATTGGAAAAGGTTACTTAGAAAACTTGGTTTAAAATAACCATTTATCTACAATACCCTTCTTGTACAGAACGATACCAAAGGTAAAGTACCATCAAAAAAGCACATAAGGCGGCAAGACCTGTTTCTTGTGCTAACCATAAAAAGGCGAAAAATTTAGCCCAACCTTTTAACTTTTTTAATTCATAGATTGGTACTTCACCAAAAGTACCTGTATTAATCCAACCAATAGGTTCACCAAATTGAGCATTTACATCATATGGGTCCCAAGGACCTTGTTCGTTAACCGTATTAGGAAGTTTGGTATTGTCTTTATTAGTGAATTTGGCTTTATCGAAGACATTAGTTTTAACATTTGAAACGTCTTTTGAAACTACATTTAGAATCTTATCGATTGACGCATCAATATTGTTTTTATCTAATGAAATCTCACCTATATTCTTTTCAACTGATGAAAGAATTTTTGATTTTTTTTCGTCAGTTAGTTTATTATTATTTTTTAGTAGTGCAAAAATAGGGTCGGCACTGTTGGTATCCATAGCATTTCTAAAAGAATCCAAAACTCTTTGATTTCTTGTTATTTTAGAAACTTTATTCATAAATTTTTGCTTCAAACCCTCACAAGATTCATTAGAAGATGATGTTTCTTCTTCAGTGATTCGTTGAATCAACTTTATTAGTTCTGTTTCAGTAATTCTAATCTTCATTATCCAAATATATAAGTGTAAAAAATTCGTATGGCAAAATAAAATGTACCTATTAGCAATAAAAGTTTGATAAACTCGGCAGCACCACTTTCAGCCCAACGTAACAAATTTCCACCCGCTAAAACATAACTTCCATATGGACCACCCAAAAACAAAGCTCGACTGATTCTTAATCCCTGATATTCAATTGGTGGTAATCTTTGTTCATTTTGAGGTTTTTTAGCGTCCTTAATGTTAGTTTTCAAATAATTTCTTAGTTTTCTTATAAAACCAACTATATCTTGAGACGTATCATTTGTATTTGTCTTTAACCATGAAAAATAACCTTTCATTTGTTCAGTAAATTCTTTTGGTAAATTTCTTAAGAATTCTTCAGGAGGATTTGATGAAACTATTGCTTTTTCGTATGCATCACCTATAAATTTGTATTTAGGTGGTAATTTGGTAGATATGGCACTTAAAATCCCCTTAATTTTGTCCGCTTTTTCTTGTTTTGAAGAATCAATTGATTCTTTGATTACGTAAAATTGGGATTCTTTGATTATATAGTCCATAATTTTATAAATATGAGTTATTACCTAAATATTTATAAATAAAATACTTATTAATATGAAATATATTATAACCGAAAGTCAATATAACTTGATACTAGAATCCCAAAAAGATGAAGTAATGGAAACAACCAAAAAGTTCATCGATATATCCTTTCCTCAGAAAATGAAACAACCAGTATGGGGCGCATTTCAAAAATCAGTTGAAGAACAAAATTTCAAAACAGTCTTGAGAGTTTTTCCTGAAATGGCGGTTAGTAAATTCAATAGAGTAAAATCAATTTTGGATACCAAATTGAAAAAACTAAAAGGAGATGGACAAGAATATATTCAAGTAGGTATTGAAACAGCGAATTCTATAGGTGAAAATTGTGAGAAACCTGAATTGACAGAGCAATTACAAATTTGGGGTATAGGTATACCTTTTTGGAAAAAATGTTTTAATATAGTAATAAATTTATTCATTATATATTGTTTCTATTACGCGGCAGTATACGCAATGAATAATCCAAGGTAATAAAAAAAAGAGGGGGTAGCGAATCCCCTCTTTCAATTTGTTACCGATGTCAGTAACGGTCCTAAGTCCCCTTCGCTAGAGGTTGGCTCTATTCTTATAAATACAATCTAATAGAATATTTATTGTTAATGAACTTACAAGAGCAAATATCAAGAATACAATCAATGATGGGGATTATCAGTGAGTCAAGGTTTTTTCAAAGAAGAGCCATCCCATCAGAAGTTTCTAAAAATTTTTTATTGTTTGCAGAACAAGTATTTCATGATACAAATAGTTATGGACAATTCAAATATGAATTAGTCCTTAAGTCGTTGGAACACATTATGTGGCAAGAATACAATTTAGGGTGGGAAGATTTACCTGAACAAGATGAAATTGAATATGTAAACGCTGTTGCTGAAATATATAATGATGAGATAAAAAGTTTATACAATGTATTGGCGTTTAAGGATTAGTAATATGAACCTACAGGAACAAATATCAAGAATACAATCAATGATGGGGATGGATAATCCTCGTTTAACTTTTGATATACAAAAACTTGTAGATGATGGAATCATATTTGTGACATACCCAGGTGATGGACAAGGAGGAATTGCAAAACCAAATTGGGAGGGTGATTGTAGTGTTATTACATTAATGAATTTAACACCTGAAGAATTAGAGTTGAATCCATGGAGAAAAGAAGCTATCAGAAGACCATTTCCTGATTGTATTCCGTATGTCCAAGAAGGGCAAAATAAATGGAGTGTAGAAAAATACCAACAAGTTATTGATTCAATAAAAATGGTTGGTGGTAAATTGAACAATTATACAATATGAACCTAAAAGAACATATAAGAAGAATATTAAGGGAAGAAAGCCATATACCCTCAGTTATTAAAAGAAGAACATCTGCTAAAAATATAGAAGATGCTTTTGAAGATGCGTTAGATAGAGTGGGGGACTCGATGAAAAACCCAAATTCAATAATATATAAAGAAAAGGGAACTCCTTTATGGTTATTTGCAAAATTTGTTATTGATGAGATGGTAACATATTTAGAACAAGATTATTTCACTGATGATAATAGAATATATTTTGAGGATGACGATTTCTATTATGATAAAATTAGAAAACCACTTCTTAAACATTACGGGAGTAGAATAAAAGAAAGATACTACGAAATAATATGAACCTACAAGAACAAATATCAAGAATACAATCAATGATGGGGTTGTTGGTTGAAGATAGTGAATCGAAAATAAAACGATTGATTCTTAACTACCCTAATGGTGGTATAGAATCTTTTGCCGCAAAATTTGTAAAATTGGCTGGTTTGGTAACTGATGTTTTTTCTTCTGTAGGTGAATCAATAGATTATGTTGAGAATAACACTGATAAGTTTGCAACTCCATTGGATGAATTTATTATTGGTTCTCACGGTAATAAATGTTCAACGCACATTATGAGAACTGAAAAAGAAAAAGGTGGTGTTGACGAGAAAAATTTATTATTGAAAATGAAACAGTTAAATCACATTGGTCCGAACACCAAAGTGTTTTTTACTGCTTGTTATGGTGCGGATGAATTAGATAAACTCATATCAGCATCTGAACATTTGGGTGGTCATAAAGTCTATGGTGCTCAAGGTGTGTATAATTACGTAACAAATGATGCCGATGGATTTTTTTGGTGTAGAGCACCAAAAGAAAACGAAGACATTGGTAGCCCTAAGTTTATTGATTGGGCTAAAGAATTGCAACGTAAAACAGGTAAATCAATTAAGGGTGATTCATCAACATATAATCAATATTATTTAGATTCGGGTATTTGTGGAAGAGCAAACGGGTCACCAATTAAAGGTTTTTTATAACATGAATGATAGTCTAATATATAAATCATATGAAGTACAGTATAAGTAGAGTACGTTTATTGAAGTTGGTTGATAATCTTATACAGAACACCAAAGGACCTGTTAATGAACTTGTAAATCAAAAAGAATACCCTAATTCCATTTTCATTGTTGGTGGTGATGGAAAAGAATTATTTGAAATTGAAGGAAGTGGTGTACCAGGTGATAGTATTGGTGATTATGCAACCTTGAAACCACATACTATATGGGTTGAGGCAAATTTATGGGACAGCATTTCTGATTATTTATCTCTAAATGGTTATGAAGATATTAAGACGTTATTTTCACAATACGGTGAATATAAAGGAATGGGTAATGTTGAAGCCAAACACACCTTTGAATACCATGTTTGGAAGCCGGGAAACAATCATGGCAATTCGATTGCTCCGTGGCAAGATATGGGGAATCATCCTGATTATGATTATAATGATGAGCCAATTAATGAGGGATATTCATTATTGGATTGATAATGTAAGTATTATGAAACTAATAAAAAAAACTAATGAATGATAGTGAAAAAATATTATTCAGAGCTTGGGATAAGTTGGGATATGATTTTAATGTTAGTGAGTACTTAGAAATACACCCTACAGATGCTCAAGTCTACACTTTGAAGTATTTCCATTCAAAAGGTTTGGATTATAAAGATGACGTTTTAGATGAAGAAGTAAAAACAATTCTCAATAATTTTGATTTTTGTGATGGTGAATATGTGACAGTAAAATTTATATCTAGCAAATTATTAGATGAATCATGGGGTTGGTTTTATCAATATAGAATGGAATGTGATTTTCATAGAGAAATTAGTAGATATGACATATATGAGGAAATTAAAACTTTAGAAACCTGTGTTGATTCAGCAGTGAGGGATAAGTTATTTATGAAGTATGGTATTGGTGGCGTTCAGGGAAGAGTGATAAATAGATAATGTATTTATATAATAAACATGAGTAAGTTAAATAGGATTGTTGACAAATACTTTTATAACCTTCATGGGTTAGATGTTTATATGGTAAAAACAGATAGTTCGTATAGAGGTGATATCTTATCACCAACAATATTGGTTCATTTAGATAAATTCTTAACTAAAGGAAGTGACTTCAATCCAATATATCACAATTTATTATCAAGTAATAATGATAGATTATTAAATGAAACAATTTATGAGGGGCTTTCATTTTTAGGTGTAAATGAATTGGCAATAAAAAACGGGTTTAAAATAGGAGATATAAGATTTAAGGTTGCAGAGGATAAAGGCAGATACTTTGATGATTATGTAAATAAAGTATGTGAACTTATGAATATGTACACTCAAACTGACTATTATGAATTTCGAGAGCTTGACAAAGCACAAATGAGTAACTTTAAGTTAAAAAATGTTATGTTTTGGAACGATTCAGATTTTAGTTTAGGTCAAGTAAATGTTGATATATCATTTACAGGGCCAAAAGGTTTTTACGAAGAGGATTCTGCTTATGATTATTTAGCTAACAATATGGAGGTAGACCCAAACATAAGTCTCGCGTTTTATAACTTTGAGTAGTTTATATTGTCTTCCATATTTATTAATATGCGCAGTATAAAAATACTCAATAAGTTAATGGACCATTCAGGTCTTGAGAAGATTTATCCCTGTGCTGCTAGGTTTGTAATTGATGAACCAAAAACAACTAAAAATATAAATGATTTTTATAATGGTAATAACGATACTATTATTATTAATGTAAAAATGTTTACAAACCTTTCACCACGTAACTGGGATTACGATAGTCTTCACGATTATTTGTGGGATAATTGTAATATTGATTATGCTTGGTTAGAACATCATCTCATACCTGAATCATTAATGTTTGATATGGTTTTTGCGGTAGATAATGTCCGTGTTGATTTACAAATCTATGATAATAAAAATGGTGTTATAAAAAAATACGAAAAAAGTAATTACTAATGGAATATAAAATATCAGAAGAAAAACTTTTCAATCTCATAGATAAGCTTATGACAAACTGGTTTGGTGATTTAAAACCATATACATTATTTGAGGATAAAGATAGAGATGGAAATAAAACAAACCATTTAGTTTTTTATGGAACCAAAGAACCATTTAGATTTATTGATAATGAGGGTAGTCCATTTGAGAAAAATAGTTGGGGAAGATTATGGGTTTATGGGGGTGTGGATGACTATGTTGAAATGTTGGATGACTATTTCTCATCATTAGGTAAAGTTGAAGATTTACTGAAGTTTTACTTTGAGAAAAAATTTGATATTCAAATTAGGGACGTAAGTAGAGAATAATAAAATTAAATTTGATATTTATCAGTATGGCAAACTCACACAAAGTTAAAGGTTCAAAACCAAAAAGTAGAAAATCTATTTTGAAGGCTATCAAAAGACAACAGCACAATTTGGAGGTTTTGAAAAAACTTACCCAACAATCAATTTAATGTGTTTAGGCACTTGCACATTATTCTGTTCACTAAATAGATAATAATTTAACTAAAACTATTGTTTATCGGATAAATCCTCACATTCGTGGGGATTTTTAATTATGGTATAGTATTCTCAATGTATATGGTATGAGAAAAATATTTTTATTAACTTTAGTTACAATCGGAATGATTGGCTCAAGTTTATCACAAATTGCAATTCCTGGTACGTCTTTTGCTGACAACCCAGCACGTTTTAATGGTCGTAAGGTTACTGTAAAAGATGTACAAGTAGATTTTACAAACCAATTAGTTGGTCAGATGTTAATGGCACCTATTAGTGGACCTGTTAGTACACCAAAGGTTGGTATAGTTGGACCTATTAATCCTACAAACACACAAACACCTTGTAACCCACCTCGTGGTTTTCATAAAGTTGATGTTCATTTCTTATCATCACCAGAATATAAAGGATGTTTCTTTATGAGTGACCCAATGTATAATGAATTAAAACGTCAATCAGGAGGACAAAAATTGGATGCACAATTAACATTTCGTGGTGATAGTAGAGTTGGTTACAATATAACATTTTACAGATTAGGAAGATAAAATAAATCTAATTATTTATTAAAACCCAAAGTTGAATCTTTGGGTTTTTTGTTTTATATTTGTAGTATGAAAGCAAAATTAACATTCGATTTAGATGACGCAGAAGATAGACGAGCTCACTTACGTTGCGTAAAGTCTTTAGAGTTAGTTCTTATTATTAATGACATCAATCAAGAATTACGTAGTAGAACAAAGTACGCTCCTGACTCAACATCTGAAGATGAGTTAAAAGCTCTTTATAGTGTACGTGATTTCATTTTTCAAAAATTGTCTGAATACAATGTTGATTTAGACGAAATGATTATCTAAGATGAAAAATATCCTAATTGGTGTTCTTTGTATTTCCTTAGCTCAATTTGGTGCGTGGTTCCAACAATTCGCACCAATGAAGTGGCCTTGGTTCAAAGAACACCAATGGGTTAGTGTCATACTAATCGGCATTCCAATTACTTATCTTTTCATATGGGGTGCACAACATCTTTACTCTGAATTTTCATCTGCTTGGAGTGTAAGATTAATTCAATTTTCAATTGGAATGTTTGTTGTTACATTACTAACATATTTTATATTGAATGAAGGTATTAATCTAAAGAACGGTATCTGTTTATTTTTATCCACACTAATTGTATTGATACAAAGTTTTTGGAAATAGATATTACTCTTTTGATGTATTTATATTTGTGGGAAGACCGACAAAATATATAAGAAAAGAAGAATTAGATAAGTTTTTGGGTTTATTGGACAATCAAGATATTACTTATCTTATGAAATATTTTGGCGAACAATACCGAAAAAAAAGGGATATCAAAAACGTAACCATCGATGAGGTGGTTAGATTAATGGTACAAGAATATGTGAACTCTTATTACTGGCAAATATATTCATATTCAGTATTATACGACTTATTAAAAAACACTAATTTAAAAATACCTAATATTTTTATACAAAAGAACTTATATAAAAAATTTATAAAAATTATTAATAAATTTATTGAAACTTATTATAAATCAGATAATAATATTTACACTATAACATTGGATGAAAAATTACCTGGTCGTATTACAGTAAACATGGTGTTTGATTATTATAACTACATGGAAACACCTTATGAAAAATTAACATCTATAGAAAAAAATGTAATACTCAGAAATCCTAAATGGTTTGTACATGAGATTTTATCCGAACTAGATGATTATTTCAACATGACCAAACTTGATAATTCAGTATTTCAAGGTGGTTTATCTGTGTCGAGAGGATATAATCATACTACAAATGAAGAAAAATGGGTAAAAAATATTCTAAATAAAGTAATAAAACCAAAACTTAGGGATATTGGTCGTGGGCTTGTCCATGGAATTAGATATTCACCTAACCTACCTAAATCAAGAATAGAAATTGTTTGGAAACAGTCTTATTGGAGGGGGGGGAGTACTTCGCGTCAACCCATATTACAAGCAATGAAAGATTTAATTAATGAAATAGGATATTCAGATAAAATAGATATTAGAGGTGTTTAATGAATTACAGAATATCATATAATAGACTAGAAAGTCTAAAAAATTCATTATGTGAAGAAGATGAGAAATTATCTTCAAACGATAAAATTACTAAAAGTGGTGAAAATTTAGTAATTAAGGGAATTCCTGTATTAGATGAATTAGTTTTTGTTCCAGCAATTATACAATGGAATGGATTAGTTGCAAATCCGTTTTTTGATGATGAGTCATTTAAAAAAGTGTCTTATTTTTTGAACAAAAAGTCCGAAAAAAGACAATCAAAAGATAAAAATACCGAAATATTGAGGTTTTTGTTCGAGCAAAACCCTGAATTATTCACAGAAACCAATTTAAACCTACCTCTTGGTAAGTTTGCAAAAAAAATAAAGGAAAATTACCCAAATTTGATGGTAAAACACAAAAAAAAGGTGATGCCGACATGGAAATTGTTGGTGAATCCAAATGGAGGTGAAGATTTTTATGTTTCATTTGTTGTTGATAACATAACAACTCAAAAAGGGTTATATATTTGGGAAATTAATGGTAAACCTGAGTATATTGGTATAGCATCAGGACCAAAAGGACTATTAAACCGTATAAATCAAGAATATGGTAACATAACACCATATAAATGTACTTTAGATGGTCAATCTCAGACTTGTAGGAGTAATGTTTCATTGAAAAAGAGCTACGAAAACAGTGATATTTCGTTATATATTGCACCAATTGACGTAGAATCTCTAAAAAACAACAAAAATTTCATAAAATTGATGGAAAAAATGGGTTTCAAAGGAACAAGAGTTGATAAGAACGTATTAGAGGTTATTGAGAAATATATCATAAAATTAGGTGATTTTAAGGAATCAGGGTGGAATAAAAGGTTATAATTTACTTTATATGGGAAAGAACGATACTTCAATTATGGGAACAGTGAAAATCAAAGATAGAAAAATGGTTCTAACTCTAAGTGACGGAACAAAAGAGACGTGGGTAGCTCGTAAATCCTACGAATTAGAACTCGGAATGAGATTTATTAGATTCAGAGGTGAGTATTATATTATGAAGTAA
>Ga0222713_10004066_pt1 | contig 14790 bp, 17 predicted proteins | sample C33_649DmetaG_FD_165061 | JGI IMG/M metagenome (GOLD analysis project Ga0222713, IMG submission 165061) | Estuarine water microbial communities from San Francisco Bay, California, United States - C33_649D | ecosystem: Environmental > Aquatic > Marine > Unclassified | place: USA: California...
TTTAATTAAATTATATATTACGCATTATTATATATGTTGAAAGAGACAACGGCAGAGACAACGGCAACTGCAGAGACAACGGCAGAGACAACGGCAACTGCAGAGACAACGGCAGAGACAACGGCAACGGCAGAGACAACGGCAGAGACAACGGCAACGGCAGAGACAGAGACAACGGCAACGGCAGAGACAGAGACAACGGCAGAGACAACGGCAGCGACAGAGACAGAGACGTTGACTGTGTCATCGACAGACACGGTGTTTCTCAATTATAGGTCAATCGCACCCGAGACAAATGTTTTGATTCCAGACCATTTAGAAAGCGACGTAGAACATAAAAGCGACACCCCTGATGCAAGTTTATCCGCGATTAAAGTGTCCCTCGTTGAAATTCTTAAGGAGTCGCTAACTTCCCAAAACTTTAGCGAGAAGTTTGAGTTAAACCTCGACCCCAATGTAGTAGCCATGCTGAATAAAATAATGGACACCTCCCCAAACTCATTCGCCGACATCCAGCACTCCCTTGTAGACATAGTTTTAGACGGAAAAATAAACAGCGAAGATATTCCACACTTAATTATGCTAGTAAAGGGTCTATACCTCTCCATTGTCGCAGTCAAAATTGTAAAGGTGCCTGATACTAAGATGGCTGAACTTGTAGGAGGAGCGATTAAACTAGCGTTTCATGTGTTGGTTAAAGAAGGAAAAATAAAAATCGACAACAATAAGCATAGTGTGTTTTTAACCCAATTCGACGAATTAGTGGATTCGTGCATCAGTTTATTGAGTTTCGCTGAATCAATTAAACCAGTTGGTTGCTTTAATAATTTTTGTAAACTTTTATAGATTTCATAACGTGTGAAAGACGCAACCAATTAGGTGCCGTTCAATGGTATAATGTTAAATATGGTGTAAATGAGGAAACAAATAATTACAAATAATTTTTATATGGTTTATGACTATATAAAAATCGGAATATAATGTTAAATGTGTAAAAATGTTAATAAAATATTTGTTGCTTCAATATCGAAATGTTGTCTAAATTTAAACGAACATATGTCATCCCAGAAGTGTTAATATTTAATTATTGAATTTGAATGTCCGCGAGAATTGCACCGGTTCAGCCTCCTTATACGTTAGTTGCAGTGATCATTTCGCCTCATCCGCCGCGCATTAAATGACGTTTAGAACGTGTTTTTTTATAGCGAATAGTCTTGTTTCTTTTGGATCTGTGTTTTTTGGATCTGTGTTTTTTGGATCCATATCCTTTAGACAAAGTAAATAGAGAGAAGAATTGTTTTAAACTTTTCATTATATATATTAAAAATAAAATAATTAATTAATTTCGGTTCCAATATTACTATTAGATGAAATAGGCAGGGGTAAATCAATTATATTACTCGAAGACAATTCAGGTTGCTTAGGTAAATCAGGTTGCTTAGGTAAATCAGGTTGCTTAGGTAGATTTTCTACGCGTTGGTCTTGAGGTTGAGAATTAGTATGAGTTAAATTAGTTGGATCAGGAGGAGATATAATTTCATTATTATTTAATTCGTTTATACTAATTTTTTTAACAACATTTCGCTTAATATTTTGTATTTGTAATGCGTGTAAACAAATGTAAGGAATAATTGCAATATTATTCATATAAGTTCTATATTTAAAACACGTTATACTTGTATTATCGTTAAACTTAATACTATACCACCAATAAGAAGGGATATATAATGTTTTACCAGGTAGTAAAGTAAATTCAAGACATTTAATCTTATCAAAATCGGAAGAAAATCTGGTTTGAGGTTTCCAAGGGTTAACTGGTGATCTAAATTCAAAATTTTCATAATCATAATCAGGATACAAGTATTTAATGCTATGCGGTGGAGTTAATTTAATTTGTGCGCTTCCTTGTGTTAATAGAAAATAATTTCTATAGTTAATTTCATATCTAAATGGTGTGCAAGTGTGTTCGCTGCCCATTAGTACATCATAATTACAATTTGACACCATATGTGGTCTTAAAAATTCGTCATTATATTTAATATTTTTGGAAATACCGGTTTCATCTAAAAAATCAGAATTATTTTCAGAAAAATATGTAGATATTTTATCTTCGGTAAAAAGTTTAATTGCTAGATGAACGGGTAATGGCATATATAACTCGGAAGAACTATCTGTATCATTTACATTTCTAATTTTAATATCAAATGCGTTATAATTATTAGAAATATAAGTGCGATTAGATGTGTCTATTATTTTTTGACACTCAAAATCAAACAACACAGGTTGCCTTAAATCACATATTTCTTCTAATTTATCCTTTGATGGTTGATCAACCTCATACATTTCAATGTCATTGCTAGTCTTTAAATGAAACTGGATATGAAGATATATAAATAAAACTAAACAAAAAATACAAAATCCTATTATTATTCTCATCTTAATTAAAAATGATAATAATATTTGTAAACTATAACGAACCATTATTTAAAATTGGTTATTCATCTGCTATTTTTGGAGCTATGTAAAATAATAATGAACTGTCGTCACCTAAATCATATTTAATTTTCATTGGACAATCATTTCCTAAACAAAAATAAATATCAGTTGATAATTTATTTGTTATACACATTTTACTAATGTAAATCAAACTGTAAGTTAAATTAGTTTCTTCTCCTTCGACTACGCTATAACTTGACATATCATCTACATTAATATTGACACGCATTTCTCCTGAAGTTCCAGTTGTCTTAAAATCAACAAAATCGTCAGTGCATTTTATATTCAAATCATCACCAAAATTACTTAATTGCGAAAGCATATCGGTAACTTTTTTTGAGGGCAATGATATTTCTGCGTCATAGTCAGGTTCAGGAATGTTCATTTCGTCATATTCATATTCAATTAAAGGCATAGTAAAAAATTTTGTATAATCCCCTTTTTTATCCCCATTAATAAGCTGAATAGATAATGAATCATTTACAACTTTCTTAATAACTAATTGTTGATCTTCGCCTTTAGTGCTTATAATAGAATAAAAAATGTTAGAATCGAAACATAATTCGGTGTTCTCAGATACAGTATAATCGCAAAACCAACCCTTTTTAAGTGTCATGTCAAATAAACAAACGTGAGATTTATCCATTCCTTGGATACGCATATTAGCCGAACTAAATACTGCATTAATAGAAGATGTTGAATTTTTGAGTAATTGAAATATTGAAACGAATAATTCTTTTTTCTTTTTGTCCTTAATTGTAATATTCATATTAAATATAATTGTCAGATACATTTAATATGTTTTTTAATTTTAATTTTAATTTTTAGCTAATTCTTGCTTGATAACATTTTTCAAATCAACCGGCATGATTATATTATTATCTTCATTCCCTGTATTGTCCTTTTGCACCTCGTCCTTGTCAACAGTTGGTAACTGAGTATTACTGTCATTAATATTACTGTCATTAATATTAGCTTCAGGTTGAAGTTGAGATGGTAAACGTTTTTCTAAATCGCCAAGAGCAACCTCATAATCAGTAAAATTTTGAGAAATTTCATTTGTAAAGATATCATATTTTGCCATAAATGATTTAAGAAGATCTTTTGTTTCAGTAAGTTCTCTATTAAATCTAACCACTTGTTCAGTATTTTTAGAAAGTTCAATTGTATGTCTATTGACGTCTTCAATTAATTTAGCTGTATCCGTAGACGGTATTCCAGAACCGGTATTTTTTTCAAGTGAATCAAGTCGATTAATTATATTTGTTAAAGTAGCATTATCGACAACGCTATGACCGCCAGGAATATTATCGCCATCAACGCTTAATTTAGACGAAAGTTCAGTTTCGTGGTCTGTATCAATAATCCATTGCTCGACTCTACCAAGTCTCAATGTTACTAATCCAATTGCGTCTGAAATACTTAATTTATTAAACGGCAATCCGTTCGGATATTTGGTTTGTTGTTGGTTAGGTTGTTGTTTTTGTTCTTTGTTGTATGTTTGATTTGACTGTTGGGTTGTTCTAATATTACTTGTTGGTGGTGGCATATTATATCCCATACCATTAGGCATTTGTTGGCTAAAAGCGGCATGTGACCCAATTGATGTAATAGGCCGATTACCACTAACAGGTGGAGGATTTTCTCCGGAACGTCTAGCTCTAGCAGCAGCAAGTGATCGAGAACTCATAATAATATAATTACATAATTTGTTTCTAAACAAATTACGCACAAATTACTAATTTTGATTTTCATATTATCTAATATAAGAAAATATGAAGAGGTTACACAATGAATAAAAAATTTATTTATTGTATCGCAGAACAAACTGACACAAGGAAGGTTGTCTAAATCAATTTATACTTGTAAAAATTTAATATACTAGATTGTCTCCAAATAGCAATAGTTCAAATTTTTCGTTGATGTCTACAATGAACCGGTTCCATATTTTTACAGAACTGATATATTTTGAAGCGCCAATTGCCATATATGAAACGTCTGGTCTAAAAAGTTTATCTAAAATTGCAATATATGTGAAAATATCTAATTCGGGTTGGGCAATAATTAATTTTTCAAAAACATAACATACTTTATTTCTTTTCTTTTCTTCCAAATTTTCTAAAGCACATTTAAACCGGTATGATTTTAGAAATTCCTCCATATTTGTTTTGATATCTATAATATATAATAGAAATTACATTTCAATTTTTTTAATAATAAAAATTAAAATATAATTTAAGCAACCATTGACATCTTAATAGCTGGATGACTTTTATAGTTAGAAAGTTCAAAGTCTTCTAATTGGTAATCACCAATATTCTCTCTAATTTGTTTAATAGACACTGTTGGAAATTCAAAAGGTGCTCTTGTAAGTTGTTCTTTAATTGGTTCAATGTGGTCTTCGTAAATGTGAGAATTGCCAACAAAATGAACGAACTCGTAGGCTTCTAATCCACAATGTTTTGCTATCAAGTGGGTCAAAAATGAATAAGACGCGATATTAAACGGGATGCCGAGTGGAAAGTCGCCACTACGCTGATACATAGAACAAGATAATTTATTGCCATCGTGGACGTTAAATTGGCATAAAATATGACAAGGCGGGAGAGCCATTTTGTCAATTTGTTTAGGGTTCCAAGCGGTCATAACGAGACGACGACTTGTGCGTTGTTTGGGATCTTTAAGTGCGTCGATAATAATCTGTAATTGGTCAACTCCGTTAAATGGATAATCCGCGTTAATGACGGGTTTGCCGGAGAAACAATTATAACTGGCCCCAAATTGTCTCCATTGATAGCCATATATAGGTCCTAACATATCAACAGGATATAACTTTAGTCCTCTACTATCTAAGAATTCTCTGGACCCATTTGCGTCCCAAATATGAACGCCTTGTTCTTTCAATAACTTGTTGTCAGTGTTGCCTCGAATAAACCATAAAAGTTCCTTTAGACAAACCTTCCAAGCCATCTTCTTTGTTGTCAAAATAGGGATTTTGCCATCTTTTAGAGAGAATCGCATAGTATTACCAAAAATGGATTTAGTTTTACCATTTCTACCATCTTCCCAAAAGCCATTTTGGATAATATTTTCAATAATATTTAAGTATTGATATTCCTCATGTTTAAATTGTTGAATATTAGAAAAAATAGTATCAGTTAATTTAGTCCCTTGGTTAGAATTATTGTCTTGATTATACGAAACATCAAGTATAGATTGTGGATTGTTTAATTGTCTGGTTAACGTATTTTCATATTCTTCAGCCAGATGTTCCATTATATATTTAGAAGCAATTTTTTAAATTATTTACTTTAAAATACATTTTAAATATTAATTTCTAATTATAAATCATATGGATAGTATAAATGATTCAAAAAGTTTCTTTAAACATGTATTTAATTTTGACGATGATTCAAAATCAGAAATATTAAATATTCTGCAATATTCGGTAATAGCAATTATTCCAGTAGTAATTTTAAATAAGACAATGCAAAAATATGTCCCGGAATCAGATGATCATAAAAGCAGCTTAGAAATTACGTCGGAATTGATTATTCAAATAATTGTAATGTTTATTGGTTTACTATTAATTCATAGAATAATTACATATATTCCAACATATAGTGGAGAGGCTTATCCAGAATTTCATATAATTTACATTATTTTAGGAATTTTAATGATTACCATGAGTCTACAAACAAAACTAGGAGAGAAAGTATCAATATTAGTTGACCGTATTTTAGAATTATGGAATGGTAAATCAGATAACCATAAAGATAATGGTAAAAACAGCAAAGTAAGGGTGTCTCAACCAATTTCTAGTCAAGCTACAGGGAAACCGATTGGTGGCTATACAGATGGAACCGCTATAGCTTCATTACCAACGTTTGATATTACACAAGGAAACCAAAATACTATGGCGCCAGAACAACTACCAAATTATGATGCCATGTATAAACAAGACCCAACTCCTTTAGTTGGAGCAGCATCGCCTGGAGGGGGTGAGGGTATGGAACCGATGGCAGCCAATTCTGTTTTAGGAGGAAGTGGGTTCGGTTCCTGGTAAATAAATATTAATTTACAATGATATAAATTTATTTATTTAAATTTATATATGAATGTACAAAAACTATTAGAATCATTAGACGACGAATCAAATGAGTCTCTTTTAAATTTTACTACAGATAAAATTAGAGAGATGACATTAAATATATTGAAAGAGTTGCATTTGCCAAAAAAGGATACAATTGATATATACAATAAATTAAAGGATTATAAATATGTGGATGAAATGAATGAATTGAAATACGGAGCTTATATTAGATGGATACCGATTGAAGACCCATCTAATCTTCATTTAAAAAAAGGAGCTATATTTTGTGAAATAAAAATAACCGATGATGGTGTATATTGCGTTAATAAGAATATTGGTTACTCAACACGACATTTTAAAATAGCGATGGATAAGAATTTAATATTTCAAAAATTAACAGAACATGAAATGGTTCTTTTGTCTGCACTGGATCATTTAACTAAATAGTAAATAATATTATTAATATTTCTCTCTCTCTAATATCCTGCAAATTAATTTATTTTAATAATATTTAAAAGTATATAATGATATAATTTTAAATAAATAAACAATGGAAACATTGGCCGAAGATATTCACAATAATGATGATTTTATTGAACCAGATATTATGTTTGACCACATAATGCCATATAATTCGAATTCGAAGTTTGAAGATAAAATTATGATAAAAGTAGAAAAATTGTTAGAAGAGAAAGATAAAAAGATTACAGAATTAGAAAAGGAAATATTAGATATAAAAAAATACCAAAATAAATTAAAAGTTATTATAAATTATATGGTTAAATATTATCATGATGATAGTTCAGGTATAAAAAACATTCAACCGATTTATGACAATAATGGAATTATGATAGATTGTGTTGTAAATGAAGGATGGGTAGATAGAAGAATTCCTTTATTAATAAAAGAAAATGGATCTTTAAAACGATATAAATTAGATGGTAAAATATATGAAATGAGAGAAAAAGGAGTTGTAGTAGAAATTACGTAATATAACTAACCTGAAAAATATAAGTTAATAAATAATATCTGCGAGGTGTTGTTGTAAATGTGAAAAGATAATGTGTAATAATATTTAAGATTTCCTTGTTTTATTTTTTTTGGATAATTTAATAGTTTGTTTTTTTTTACACGTAAATTTACCACGAGAATATCCTTTATTATTAATAATAGTTTTACTGCAAATACCTATAGCACGAGATTCGTTTTTATTATCGAATTTTTTAATACATCTGCACAACTTAGTGGCTATAATTTTTTCTGCTTTTGATTTCAGTAAGCGTTTAGATATAGGAAAAGGAATTTTATAAAATTTTAAAATATGTTTATAATCATTTGTAGTAAGTTCGGTCATTATTATATAAATCGCAGATAAAAATACGCGTTCCAAAGTTGCAATAACAATAATTAATAATTTTTAATATACATATTTCTAAACATATATTAGGAATGAAAATAGTAGTGTTTGATTTAGATGAAACGATGGGATATTTTACACAATATGGAATATTCTGGGAAAGTTTATCCTCATATATAGAAATAAAAAATAAATCTCAATTAAATCAATCAGATTTTGATGATATTTTAGATTTATTTCCTGAATTTTTACGTCCAAATATAATGAATATTTTAAGTTATTTAAAGAGGAAAAAACAAAAAAATTGCTGTCATAAAATGATGATATATACAAATAATAGTGGTCCGTGTGAATGGGCAGAGCATATTATTAGATATTTTGAAGGAAAAATTAATTACAAATTAGTGGACCAAATAATCGCGGCCTTTAAAATAAATGGAAAACGCATAGAGATATGCAGAACTACACAAAATAAAACACATAAAGATTTGATTAAATGCACAAAAATAACAGAAAATGCTGAAATTTGTTTTATGGATGATTCTTTTTATCCTGGAATGGCAAATGATAATATATATTACATAAATATTAAACCTTATTATTATGATATAAGATTTGAAGAAATGATAAAAAGATTTAAAAAATCCGATATAGGTAAAAAAATAATAGACGGGGATGAAACCTTTCACCATTTAATGATGGAACATATAAATTTATTTAAGTATATAGTTGTAGAAAAAAATGAAAAAGAATATGATGTAGATAAAGTATTAGGAAAACACATAATTTCTCATCTGCAAACATTTTTCAACCGTTCTGCCAAAAATAAAACAATAAAAAATAGAGAAAATATAAAAAATAGAGAAAATATAAAAAATAAAACACTCAAAAATCTTAATCTAATATAGTAAAATTCATTTTTATTGTATTTTGAAATTTACACCTTATTTATAAATAATTGTTTAAAATAAGTTTTTAAAACATTAATATATACATTAATCACAGTAGTAGTTAATATAAACACACCAGCGGTAAATGCGATTTTACGATCTAAATTAGTAAATTCATAATACGTTCTAAGTGGATTAAATCGCCATATTAAAAATAAACAAATATAAACGCTGATATAATAGTTTAAATCAGTTAAATACTGTGGTGATAAATTAAACTTTCCAACAATAGAGACAATCATTAGAAAATAAGAGATATAAATAAATATATCAAATAAATGTTCTTGATACTTATGTAAAGATTCGCGATTCATATACTTATAATTATATAATTATTATAAATATATATAAATTATTATAAATATATATAAATTATTATAATTTCTTATACATCATTTAGGGATTAACACATTTGAATATTAGTAAAATGTTAATGTTCTTGCACTAGGATCTGTAGTATTGGTATATTTTGGCATCCAAAAATAAGGCACAATATATGAACAATTTGGATACAACTTGTCAAAAATTGTTTTATAGTATTTTTGTTCAGTTTCAATATTCGCTTCGTATGGGATGTAATTTTTCTCTTGGTTATTAGTTAATAATGTTTCATCCATTTCGTTGTTCATATGGTCTCTTATTTTTTCTTGTAAAATGACAAATAATGACCTCCCTTGTGAACTTACCCCATCACTAAATGCTTCTTTTCTTCTAGATAATATTGTATAAGGTAATACTTTTCTACCCAATTTATCTTTAAAGTAATCGTTGAATGCGTTTCGCAATAAAAATTTTTCAGGGTGATTTTCAAAATTATTATGATTTCTGAAATATGCTGGTATAGATAAAACCTCGGATACCAACGTTCTGTCTAAAAATGGTGTGCGAGGTTCAAGTCCATTAGATGATATAGATTTATCAGAACGCAACACATCAAATAAGTGAATATCATTCAACAGTCGTCTAGTTTCTTTATCAAACTCAATGTCATCCGGACATTTGTTCATATATAAATAACCTCCAAACAGTTCATCTGCTCCATCGCCGTTAAAAACCACTTTAGCTTGAGAGTTGGCTGCAATATATTTGCCAATTAAATAATTACCAATACTAGCTCTAACAGTTGTAGTATCATAACTTTCGAGAGCTTCAATAACTTCTGGAATAGCGTTGAACATATCATCTTCAGTAACAATGATTTCAGTATGGTTTGACCCAATATAATCAGCAACAATTCTTGCATATTTAATATCTTCGGAGTCTGCTAAACCAATGCTATATGTTTCGACAGTCTTTCCTCTTTTTTTAAAATAGTTAGAAACAATAGATGCGATTATACTACTATCAAGTCCTCCACTTAATAAACATGCGACTTCCCTCTCCGTATTTCTACATCTTTTCAAAACTGCGTTATAAACTAATTGAAAAATTTTGATTTGATAATTATATATAGTAGCCGGAACGTTATTAGTTAGAACTGTGTGTGGGAAGGCTGGTACAAAATATACCATATTCATAATTAAAGGGGTCCATTTATTATGAATATTGTAATCAAGTTTAAACATAGAGTAAGTTCCTGGTTTAAATTGTTTAATATAACAATTATTTGTATTCTCATTGTAGAATTTCTCTAAACATTTAAGTTCTGATGCGAACCCATATAAATTGGGAGAACCATGGCCCCCGTTTTTATTTTCAAGCATATAAAGAGGTCTGACACCTAAAGGGTCACGTGCTATAAAAATACAATTGTCTTTACGTTCATCACGTGTATCAAACAAAATAAAAGAAAAAACTCCATCAAGCATTAATAACGTTTGTTCGATCCCATATTTAAGATATAGATGAATAATAATTTCACAATCGGATTGTGTAATTGGCGATACGTCAATCGTTGCATAAAGCTGTGTATAATTATAAATTTCACCATTACAAATTAAAATAATATTATTTAAAATAATTGGTTGATTCGAAATATCATTTAACCCATTGATCGCTAATCTATGAAACCCAAAAACGCATTCTACTAGATTTACTAATTTAGAAAATTCAGGGCCTCTCTTTTTTCCCTTCATGAACTCTTTTGTAATATCATTAACATCATTATTATTGTCATTATTATTCAGAAGCGCAAATATACCACACATAGTAAATAATAATAAGTTGTTTTTATATATTTTACAAAGAATATAAAAAAAATAATATATAAATATATCAAATGGAAAATACAAATAATCGATCAAATGAATGTGTTTCAGATATTCAAAAACAAACTAATCAACGCATATATAGCAGAAATATTCCATCACAAATGTTACAGCCATATATAAATGTTCGCCCTGTTATGACAAAGTATTCTTATTTTCCAATTGTAGACCCAAGAAAAAATATAAGTGTTCCATTACAACAAATGCCTACATATAATGTGAACCAAGTATTTAATCCTGGAAAAACTCAATCTCCATGGTCTGGATTTTCTACTAATATAAATACTGAATCCGAATTAAGAAATCAAATCTACGCCCTTCAAAAGTGTAGTCAATCAGTTTATGTTCCATCATCTAATTCCGATTTGTATACATATAAATTTAATACACAAACTCAACCAAATCACCACGAACTATTATTTAAAACAGAGACATTTGAGTCATTTAACCCCAATCCGTCGTCTGGAGTGTGTGGGTCAGGTATATTTTATAACAGTACAAGATGTCAAGTTAAAGATATGACAAATCAAACATGTTAATTCAATTATTATATAATTGAAAATAGTACGATAAATGATGTATTAATGGTACTATCAAATGTATTATTAAAAATGATTTTAATATACTAATTCGAATTATTTAATGAGCGGAAAGAAACTCTATAAAATTCATATTATGTATACCAGATAAGTGTATCATTCTATCCGGATTAAATACATACGCAAGTAACTCTTCTGAAAATGGTTCGCATTCTCTCTTCATTGCATCTGGGTCTAGTTTGAAAATGGATGGATTTGTTCTACATAAACAATGCCAATCTATTTTATCTTGGTTTTTCTCCAACAAATGAATTGCGTTCGGGTTAGAAGATAAGAAATGCCAATCTATTTTATCTAGATTTTTCTCCAACAAATGTATCGCATTCGGGTGGTCGGATAACATATCCCAATGTGTTTTATCTTGGTTTTTTTCCAAGAAATGTATCGCGTTCGAATTGCGAGATAAGATACGCCAATTTATTTTATCTTGGTTTTGCTCTAACAAATGAACTGCATTCGAATTACAAGATAACCATTCCCAATATATTTTATCTTGGTTTTTCTCCAACAAATGAACTGCATTCGAATTACAAGATAACCATTCCCAATCTATTTTATCTAGATTTTTCTCCAACAAATGAATTGCGTTCGTGTTACTAGATAAAATAGTCCAATCTATTTTATCTGGGTTTTGTTCAAATAAATGTATCGCATTTGGGTTGGAATATAACCAGAAATTCCAATCTATTTTATCTTGATTTTTTGCCAACAAATGTATCGCATTCGGGTTACGAGATAACATATCCCAATCTATTTTATCTGGATTTCGTGCCAACAAATGAATCGCATTCGGGTTACGAGATAACATATCCCAATGTATTTTATCCGGATTTTTCTCCAACAAATGTATCGCATTTGGGTTGGAAGATAACCAACTCCAAACTATTTTATCTTGGTTTTTTTCCAACAAATCTATCGAATTCGGGTTGGAAGATAACCAACGCAAATCTATTTTATCTTGTGGTATCCAATCCAACAACTTATATATTGGTAGAAACGACATATTGAATATATTAAATTGTGTGTATTAAAGATACAATCAAATGCAGTATAAAAAATAAATCAATTTTTTATAATACGAATTCTATTTATTTAATGCGCAGAAATAAACTCTATAAAATCCATATTATGCTTACCAGATAAGTTTATCATTCTATCCGGATTAAATACATACGCAATTAACTCTTCTGAAAATGGTTCGCATTCTCTCTTCATTGCATCTGTATCAAGTTGGAAAATGGAGGTGTTTCTTCTAAAATCTATTTTATATTGGTTTTTCTCCAACAATTCTATTGCATTCGGGTTCGAAGATAAGCGTAACCAATCTATTTTATCCGGATTTTTCTCCAACAATTCTATCGCGTTTGGGTTACGAGATAACCAATTCCAATGTATTTTATCCGGATTTTTCTCCAACAATTCTATCGCATTCGGGTTAGAAGATAACCAAATCCAATATATTTTATCTTGGTTTTTCTCCAACAATTCTATCGCGTTCGAATTACAAGATAACCAATTCCAATCTATTTTATCTTGGTTTTTTTCCAACAAATGTATCGCGTTCGAATTACAAGATAACCAACCCCAATTTATTTTATCCGGATTTTTCTCCAACAATTCTATCGCATTCGGGTTGGAAGATAATATAATCCAATTTATTTTATCTTGGTTTTTTTCCAACAAATGTATCGCGTTCTCATTGTGAGATAACCAATTCCAATCTATTTTATCTTGGTTTTTTTCCAACAAATGTATCGCGTTCGAATTACGGGATAACCAAATCCAATCTATTTTATCCGGATTTTTCTCCAACAATTGTATCGCACACGGATAAGAAGATAAGGTCTTCCAATCTATTTTATCTTGTGGTATCCAATCCAACAACTTATATATTGGTAGAAACGACATATTGAATATATTAAATTGTGTGTATTAAAGATACAATCAAATGCAGTATAAAAAATAAATCAATTTTTTATAATACGAATTCTATTTATTTAATGCGCAGAAATAAACTCTATAAAATCCATATTATGATTACCAGATAAGTTTATCATTCTATCCGGATTAAATATATACGCAAGTAACTCTTCTGAGAATGGTTCACATTCTGTCTTCATTGCATCTGTATCAAGTTGGAAAATGGAGGTGTTTATTCTATATAAGTAAGGCCAATCTATTTTATCTTGATTTTTCTCCAACAAATGAATCGCACTAGAGTTGGAAGATAAGCAACTCCAATCTATTTTATCTTGGTTTTTCTCCAACAAATGAATCGCGTTCGGGTTGGAAGATAACAATCTCCAATTTATTTTATCCGGATTTTTCTCCAACAAATGTATCGCGTTCTCATTGTGAGATAACCAATTCCAATCTATTTTATCTTGATTTTTTTCCAACAAATGTATCGCGTTCTCATTGTAAGATAACCAATTCCAATCTATTTTATCTGGATTTTTCTCCAACAAAGATATAGCATTCGGGTTGGAAGATAACAAACTCCAATTTATTTTATCCGGATTTTTCTCCAACAAATGTATCGCGTTTGGGTTGGATGATAAGTTGTTCCAATCTATTTTATCTTGATTTTTCTCCAACAAATGAATCGCGTTCGGGTTACAAGATAACCATCCCCAATGTATTTTATCTGGATTTTTCTCCAACAAAGATATCGCGCTTGGGTTGATACCTAAGTAATCCCAGTGTATTTTATCTTGATTTTTCTCCAACAAATGTATCGCGTTTGGGTTGGTAGATAATATAGTCCAATCTATTTTATCTTGGTTTTTCTCCAACAAATCTGTCGCATTGGGGTTTTCGGTTATCCAATCCCAATTTAGTTCGTGTTGTGGTATCCAAGGCAACAACTTATATTTTGGCACAAACGACATATTGAATATTAAATGATGTGTGTATTAAAGATACAATCAAATGCAGTATAAAAAATAAATCAATTTTTTTAATAATACCAATTTTATTTAATGTGCAGAAATAAACTCTATAAAATCCATATTATGTATACCAGATAAGTGTATCATTCTATCCGGATTAAATACATAAGCAAGTAACTCTTCTGAAAATGGTTCGC
>Ga0222713_10004069_pt1 | contig 14782 bp, 8 predicted proteins | sample C33_649DmetaG_FD_165061 | JGI IMG/M metagenome (GOLD analysis project Ga0222713, IMG submission 165061) | Estuarine water microbial communities from San Francisco Bay, California, United States - C33_649D | ecosystem: Environmental > Aquatic > Marine > Unclassified | place: USA: California...
ACTGTATCAGTATCTGACACGCCAACTGCAACGCCAACTGAAACTGTAACACCAACTGTTTCTGTATCTGATACGCCAACACAGACACCAACTGAAACACCAACTCAAACTCCGTCACAAACTGTAACACCAACTGTTTCTGTATCTGACACGCCAACACCTACACCAACTGTATCAGTATCTGACACGCCAACTGCAACGCCAACTGAAACTGTAACACCAACTGTTTCTGTATCTGATTCGCAAACGCCTACACCAACTGTATCAGTATCTGACACGCCAACTGCAACGCCAACTGAAACTGTAACACCAACTGCAACGCCAACTGAAACTGTAACACCAACTGTTTCTGTATCTGATTCGCAAACGCCTACACCAACTGTATCAGTATCTGACACGCCAACTGCAACGCCAACTGAAACTGTAACACCAACTGTTTCTGTATCTGATTCGCAAACGCCTACACCAACGACAACTATAACCCCAACAGGTGGAGAAAGTTCAACATCAACTCCAACACCAACTGAAACTGTAACACCAACTGTTTCTGTATCTGACACGCCAACACCTACACCAACCGTATCAGTATCTGACACGCCAACACCAACTATAACTCCAACAAATACATTAACACCAACCTATACACCAACCTATACACCAACACCAACTCAAGCCGTTATACCTTCTGACCCAACACTTGAAATTTATTACCAAGGAGGAGTTTCGTCAGGTACTTACTTTAATCCAGTCCCTGCGAGTGGGTCCACGTTTACTCAATGGAAAGATTCATCCTCAAGTGCACATAATGCCAACCCAATTGGTGGTGGTAGTGGACCGGCACCTGAATGGTGGTCAAATGTTCAGAATGGTTTAGGTGGTGTATACTTTAATGGTACCACTGATGGTTTGAGTGTTAATCCTTTAACAGATTTACAATCCAAATCAGGTGAAACTGTTATCTTAGTTGTTAAATCATTAAATTCTTCTGCCACAGGACAATATATCCAAGGAGGTGAAGATGGAAATACTGGGTTGGATAGTGTGTTCATTCGTCAAAGCGGTGGTACGTATAATATTGCTGAAGCTGGTGGGTTTGGTGTTGTGGCAGGTACACCTGTTGACTTGAATCCTCATATATTGTCGCTTGTATTCTCAGGAAGTGGTGTAAATGATGCTGAGAGATTGAAATTTAGAATTGATGGTTCTGAACAATCATTGGCATTTACGTCAAGTGTGGGAACAACAACAAATGCTCTCACAACATATCTTTATTTAGGTGTTTCATATACCGGTGCATCTTCAGGTGTTACTCAATATTTTTATAATGGATTCATATTTGATGTTTTAGTATATAGTAGAGCGTTGACCACTTCTGAACTTGACTCAGTAGAAAGTTATTTATCAAATAAATGGAATATATCCTTAGTGTAAATGGAACAGGAAATAATTAAAGTAATAATTTCACCAGAAAATATTCAAAGTGATATTTTTCAAACCACATATGATGGAGTTACAGTTGGTGCTTATTCATCTATGACTCAAGTATTGGCGTCAGGAATACTAACAGGAATGACAATACCAATTTTACTTACAGAAAATACTATTGACTTGGGTTATTATTCAGTTTTTGATGGTGCTATATATCAAAAAGATTCTGTACAAAATTTTATTTTTTCAGCAACATCTGCCGATTCATACACATACAGTGTATACAATACTTCATCAGATATAAACAAATTTACTGAATTAGCTAGTTATACCATTGATTGGGGGGACGGAAGTCAGACAACATCCGTAACAAATTTTTCACCAAATTACGTACAACATTTATACCCGACAGTGCCAGAACCTAGTGGGGTTACTATAACTATGACACAGGTAACACCATTTGGTACAAATACTATCAAAAAAAATATTGTAATACCATATACTGGAATAACAATCGATAATCCTAATGGTACTGCATATTTCACACCAAACGTTGGTGCATGGACAGCAACACCAATTTCATATGATTTTATATTCTCAGGTGATAGTGTAAATACAATTGAAAGTGAAGTGAGTTCCAATTATACGACAGTACCATTCCCAATATCAGGATATACAACATCTAAAATAACGGAACTTGCAAATTACGGTTCAACAAAATATGATGTTGGACTAAAATACGTTAATGATATTTTAATTGGTGAAATAAGTGCAATGGTCCCTGGTTCAACAGGATATACAGCGTACACAGTAAATGATATTGATTATTATGATTATTCTGATGGTACAACAGTTTTTGTGGTGCAATCATCAGGATTTACACAAAATGACTTAGTTGCGGAACCAATTGTAAAAGATGAGAGTCTAATTGGTATAGTTTCTCCACCAGAAATTCAATCAGATGTATTTATGGAAAGAGGAAAAAATTCAGCAATGGAAAGATTACAGAGACTCGGTGAAGTCAATAACGTCGAAGCCCTTACTCGTTATGGTTACGGGTTTTTTAATATTGTAAATAAGTAAAGAAATGGCTATAGGAACATATGGAACAACAAGACCGGCAGATGTTTCTCCCGAAGATGTGGAAATCATTCTGAATTATACCCCATCTCGAGATGTAACAGATAACTTCGTTTTGAAAAAATTGGACGCAGCGTCCATTCTAAGACCCTATTTTAATAATTCAGATACGGGTGTAAATAATAATGTGGAGATAATGGGTGGTCTTTATAATTTGAGACTCCCATCTTCAGAGTTCAATCAGTTGGGAATTTATACATTGTATATCAGACCTAAACAGATTAGAACATCAATCACCGATTGTGGTGTTTTAGCAGCATTACCAAACGTAAAAGGTATTGTTATTGATTTATCCAATGTTTCAAGTGAAGATAGAAACAAGTTCGTTAGCCAAGGTCTTGTAGGTTTCAGAGTTGAGTATTTGAATGCAGATGGAACTAAAATTCCAAATTTCTTTAGAATTGTAACTTCAAACTTTTATTGTGAACCTGTAATTCAAAATTTGACAAACACTTCACAGAAAGCTGTAAGATATAGATACACAGATGGGGTGTCAAACTTGGTATTCTGTACATTATCACCATCGTCTTCACCCACGAACAAACCAAACGCAACTCCGTTTATTGGACAACCGGCTCAGAATATCATTATGAGTAACACATTCTTCAATCCTATTAGTATGGAGATTGAAATGGTTGAGTACGATATTCAGTCATTGGCTATTGCTCTTTACGGAAATCAAACTAAGAGTATTGATGATGGTATTTACACAATCTACGACTCAGATAATAACATCTATAAACAATACAACCTTTATGAGATTAGAGACCAATTCAACAACTTGTTGTATGAGGTTCGTCAGGATAGAGGTACTAATATTGATTTCAGTAAGAACTTTACCAATATCGTTGAATAATGGCGGATACTCGTAAATTCATATACCCACCAAGACCGGCAAGTGGTGCTGGTACGTTTTCTGATAACATCGTTGGTTTGCAAACTGTCGATGGTGGGGGACTTACGCAAGGTAATTTTGAGTTTACGACAGGGTTAGCTGAGAAAGTTAATAGAACTTTTGATATTGGAACTTTTTCTGAACCAATATCATTAGAAAATCTTCAGATTGATAACACGGTTGAATCCCGTGCAATAATTGAAAAACAATATAGGGTATATCCAAAGTTCAATACTTCACAAATTCTGAACTTTACCCTTTATGGTTCTTTGGCGAAAAGACTTGAGGTTTCAATTACCAACATTTTGAATAAGTTCCCTGCGGCAATTGACATGTATTATGTCAATACGGGGTACACTAGTGGAAATACCGCAACAAACATCACGTACGATTCTGTTGCAAATGAAACTTATATTGATGTTGTTTTAGCTCAAGCTAGAAACCCATTTGATGTTGATTATACACCATCAGCCGCAACGGCAATTCAAAGTTTCTCGCAAGATGTATCACCACTGAGAAATTTCTATGGTAATTACTTCAAATACGTAATTGACATTGGTGGTACTACGTATCCTATTGTTGATATTGTTGCACCACAGACAATGAGTGGACCCACTTTGGGATTATACATACAAGGTAGACCATTTACCGGTTCCTCAACATTTGATTCATACCTTATTAGACCTAATAATTCTGAAACAGACCAAGTCTTCAAACAAGACTTTGATGAGGTTGAACAATTCTTATTAAATAGATTATCAAATCCTAAGTATACGGCATTCTTCCAAGTACCGTCTGAAACACCAACAGGACAATTCTACACAAGAGCTGAAACAGTTAGTTGGCCTGTTGATGGAAGTTGGAACATACAGATTGTAGGTTTGTCATTTGACACTTATTTGGAAAAGATAAATGAAATTGCGGTCCAACTTGATGAATCTAGAACTAACTACATAACAAGAAGTTTAATTACGGATGCCTTTAGAGAATTTGATACTGAAGATAGACGTATTGAAAAAGTATTACAGATTTATGGTAGAAGTTTTGACGAGGTAAAGAAATATATTGATGGTCTATCATTTGCCAACTCGGTTCACTACAATCCGTCAAATGATATTCCAAACGAATTACTTAAGAATCTTGCCGAAACAATTGGTTGGGATACAAATATATCACCAATTCAAAACGAAGCGCTAAAAGATGCAATTTTTGGTAACACAAGTACAATCACATATTCAGGATACTCAAGAGCACTTACTCCTGAGGAAATAAACGCTCAATACTTTAGAAATCTTATTCTAAACTCTTCATATCTATTCAAGAGTAAAGGTACACCACGTTCGATTCTCGCTTTGATGAAGATGATTGGTGCTCCTGAGTCTTTAATTGACTTTACTGAGAGTGTTTACTTAGCCGACCAAAAGGTTGACATGACAACCTTTGAACAAAACTATTCTCAAATAACTGGTGGAACATATGTAGAACAACTACCAAGTTTGGATTCAACAGTTACCTTCAAACTTCAGGGTGTTACCTATACAGGGTTTGGTATTACAAACGTAGTCCAAGAAGTTGATACAAGTTTGAGAGATTACCCTCTTGATATCAATGGTTATCCTAAAGCACCACTACCAACAGACGAGTTCTTCTTTGAAAAAGGTGCTGGTTGGTATGAAACAACACCTGCACACATAAGTCCTGATGAGGTTGTTATAACAGGACAAGTATTTACAGGACAAAACCCTGATATACAAAGTCAGTTAGAACCATTCAGTTATGGTCAAAAATATTTTGATAGATTTAGAGATTTTCCTTACATGAAGGAAGGATTTAAACTACAAAGAGTTGTTGATAATAAAAAATCATGGGTTGAAAACGAGACTGAAGGATTAGGTACTCTTAGAATTGGTAGAAATGCTGGGTACAATGCCTATTACTATACTGCTGACGAGAGATTAGTACTCAATGCCAAAAATATTGATTTGTTCCTAAATCCAAGCCAGGGTTTAGCATACGATGTATGGAGAATGTCAAGTCAAAATAACTTCCCCATCCCTGCAACAGGGGTTACAAGTTCTACAGTTAGAACGGGAGATACGGATTGGACGGTAATCAACCCCCAACCTAAGAAATTGACCTTCTTTGAATTCCAACAGACGTTTTGGAGAAATATGATTGACGTTAGAAACCGTCAATACATCACAGATGGTAAAACTGGTGGTTATCCAAGATTATATTCAATGTATTGGGATTATTTGCAGTCTCAAGAATTGGCGGGATTGACTAATAAGAATTACAACTATCAAAATCTTATTGAGTACACACAAGGTATTGGGGATTTTTGGGTTCAGTTGGTAAAACAGATGATTCCTGCGTCAACGATTTGGAATACGGGTGAAAGGGCTGAGAACTCAATCTTCCACAGACAAAAAGTTGATTGGCCAAGACAGAGGGGTTGTGAGTTGGTACCAGTACCGGCAGAACAATGTTTCGTAACAGGAAACTTATTTACTTACGATTGTTCTACTGAGTATGTAGAGACCTTTATTTATCCGTGGTTGAGTGGAAACTCATCATTGACTTCGTTTAGTGAGATATTATTTAACAGATTGGATTATTTCGCAACATCAAATGGGTTGAGTTTGGATACTTGTTTACAGAATTCATTGAAAACAACGTGGTACATTGACGTTAGAGTTGGGGACCAAATTCTAATCTATGTTCCGTACTACTATGGGTATGGAATTGATGACGTTCCAAGTAATCAAACATACAAAGAGGCGTTGCAAAATAATTTATCTACTTTGAACGATTATGGGTTCACTTCTTTCTTGAATGGAAATACTTTAACCGTGACTAACCTTGATTGTCAGCCATCTAATTTGGAAAACGACTTTGTCATAAACACGACCATCGGTCTTGAAATTTCTTGTTGCTAATGGCGGCGTTTGATTATTTAATATCGGTCACGGGAGATTGTTCGAACACAGGTTCGGGTCGTGTTGTTATGTCTTATTCGGGTGGTAACCCACCGTATGTTACTGAATGGATAAACCCCGACCTAAGTACTGGTGACGAGAAGACTGGATTGGATGCGGGTGTTTATTACATCAGAGCAAATGATTCCACATATCCTGTAAACCAAGAATTCTATATAAACGTAATTGTTTCATCGGGTTCTTGTGTTGCGGATACATCATTTACCAATACCACATGTGGTGAGAACAATGGTACCATATCTGTAACAGGTTCTACTCAATTTCAAATAAATGATTTTTATTTGTTTGATGGTAATGATAATTTTATTGAATATGGAAATGGTGTTGAGAACACATACACATTTACAAATCTAAGTGCGGGAACGTATTCTGTTGGAATTGCCGATGTTGGTGGATGTTCAGCCTTTACCGAAACAATTATCATCAGCCCATCAACAAATTTTGATTTTGGTTTCTATGTGGTGAATAACCCCCAATGTAATGGGAATGGTGGTAGATTGATTGTTACAGGATGTACGGGAACTGAGCCACTCACATACAGTTGGAGTAATGGATTCACAGGTTCCACAAACACAGGATTAACCGCAGGGAATTATTCATGTACAATTGTTGATGACAATGGTTGTAGTGTTACAAAAACCGCAACAGTTTCCGCAGTAGACCCTGTTGGTTTGGGATATTGGTCCGCAGTAACTGAACCTTCTTGTTTTGCATCTGATGGTGAATTATCCCTTATTATTACAGGTGGTACTGGGCCTTATTATTATTCAGGTTCAAATGGTACCACACTTATATCTTATTCTCAGATATTTTATTTATCAAATATTTCTGCTGGTTCTTATGCGGTAACAGTAACAGATTCTGCTTTATGTGATTTTACAACAACAACTTCATTGACAAATGAAGGTAGTTTTGATTCTGTTTCTGTAAACACAATAAATTCTCAGTGTAGTGAAGACAATGGTCAGATATCTATAACGGTATTCGGTGGTAATATTCCATACACGTATACAATTGTAAAACCTGACCTCACAACTGAAAGTATTACCACAAATTCTACAAGTCAAATATTCTCTAGTTTGGAGAGTGGTGAATACGCTGTGATTATTTCTAATGATGGTGGATGTACATACACTGAAGATGTTATTTTGGTAAATGAGAATTCATTTACACTGACAACCGCAGTGACCGCTAGCACATGTACAACATCAAATGGTATTGTGTATGTGGAAAAGTCAGAAGGTGGTACTTCTCCTTTCACTTATACGTTGGGGGATTATGCATACCAAGACACCACATTGTCGGCAATCACCTTTACAAATATGCCGGTGGGTCAACATACACTTACTGTGTCTGACTCAAGCGGTTGTACTGTAACAAAACAGATAACAGTAAATCAAGGACCCATACTAAACTTTAGTTTGTATTCAACTTCTTGTGGTAGTGGTAGTAGTGGAACTATAACCGCTTTGATTACAGGTGGTGTTCCACCATTTACGTACACATGGAGTGATAATGTTGATGGTAACCCACAACAGATTAGTGTGAGTGCTTTGACTGCCGGTACATACTCATTGACTATTGAAGATTCAAGTGGATGTACTCAAACAAGAAGTGTGGATATCAATTGTTGTACAGTTTACACATCAGTTGAAAGTTATGGAATGGCAAACGAATCATTCCAAGTAATATCACCAACTAAGAGAGGTCTGATTCAGATGTTGAATGAAGGATTTGATGATATTGCATCTGGCAATACAAATTGTAGATTGGTGAGTGCTGAATACAGTGCTAAAATTACAATCCAACCATCAGGTTACACAGCATCAACTTCATTCTACACAGGTACAACACTGGTTGATGTACCATCAGATAATGATTGGTTTGATGTGATTCAAGAATTGTTGTTAGATGTTTCAGGAGTTACTGAAGTTATTGTTGATGTGTTAGATAACAGATTGACAATTAAGATGGCACCTGGTGATACATCACTGAGTGGACAGGAGTTTATAATATCTCTTTGTATAAACTATGAATTATCCTGTGAATCATAATGTCAACTAGAATTGAAATAACGGTTATTAATGGAACAGCACCATTTGATGTGTACATGTCAGATGTATATGATAATTATGAAACTTATTTGGGTTCAATATCAGGTACAGTTCCACCGACACAATATTACTATCCGCCTGCAATTTTTAATACGGCACCTGCGGTTAAATTAAAAATAATTGATGCTAACGGTTGTGAAGTATTTAAGATACTTGAATGTAGAAATGGATGTGCATTTGATATCACAATAACATTTGCAAATTGTGTTATGGATTTGAATATTACAGACCCTAATTGTGATTTAGGTGTTAGTATTTATGACCCAACTTGTTCGTGTGAAATAATTATTGGTTGATATAAAAAAATAATGAGATAAAATCATAACCTATTTGTATTTATTATAAAAGTTTGTTAAAAAAAGATGGCGATTAATTATGATATTATTGTTGTAAATACTTACGCAGGTTGTAATGATACACAGGTTACACAACAAGTTAGTATTACCGGTTGTTCTGAAAGTATTATAGTTAGATTAACATCTGATACTAATGCATTAGGTCCATTTGATATCTATACGGGCTCAACGTCTGAGGTCGCGATTGAAACAAATGTAACTAGAACAGAAATGTTCAATGGAGTTGTTATTGAGTTACCTGGTGATGACCCAGGTGCATGTGTAACACCAACCCCAACAATAACTCCAACTACCACACCTACTCCTACAGTTACTCCAACAATTAATGCGGCATCTTCTACACCAACGCCAACTCTTACTGAAACGCCAACACCAACAATAACTCAAACAGAAACGGAAACACCTACGCCTACACCTACGCCAACTATTACTGAAACTGTAACACCAACGGTTTCATTATCTGAGACACCAACGGCAACTCCAACACAAACTAATACACCAACAGTATCTGTTTCTGACACACCAACCCAAACTCCAACTCCAACTGAAACTGTAACACCAACAGTATCACTATCTGAGACCCCAACGGCAACACCAACCCCAACTAACACATTAACTCCAACACAAACTAATACTCCAACGGTATCAGTTTCCGATACTCCAACGCCAACTCCAACACAAACTAATACACCAACAGTATCTGTTTCTGACACACCAACTCAAACTCCAACCGAGACTCCAACCGAGACTCCAACGGCAACGCCTACACCAACTGAAACTGTAACACCAACGGTTTCATTGTCTGAAACTCCAACTCCGACAGTGACCGCTTCGGTTACTCCTTCAGTAACTCAAACACCTAGTGTAACACCAACTCATACTGAGACGCCAACTCAAACGCCAACTCAAACGGTAACACCAACGGTTTCATTGTCTGAAACTCCAACTCCGACAATAACACCAACTAATACTGAGACTCCAACTCCAACAATAACACCAACTACTACGCCTACACCAACATTTACACCAACACCGAGTGAAACACCACCAGCTTTACAAGCACTTATATTCATGGAGTCAGGTGATGACGCAGTATTCGCTGGTGATGAAAATACTGACATTGGTGATTGGATGGTCAACCAAGGAGCAAGTAACTGGTTTGGTTTCCAAACATCAGGTATGCCAACATTCCCTGGTGATGTCAATGACTTCTTAATTTGGATGGATTGGCCTGGATTTACTGCGGGTACAGTTAATGTTCCTGCAGTTATTACTGCAACAATACCACAAACAGGTGGAGGAACAGATTCTTATGGTAATACCATTGAGGCTTATAAGTTCTTGACTACAGAAATTGCTGGTAATACAACAACAGGTAATGTTCAGTATGTTGTGTTAGCACCAATATCCATGACTAATAATCAGGTATACTCAACTATTGGTATAAATTATAGTAACGCGCCAACTTCATTAACAAACACGAGCACTGATTCAGGATTAAGAGGTACTAATATAAGTTATACCGGTTCTAATTGGCCAAATACAAATTATCGAGTTTATACAGGTTCACCAGGTAGCGGAGGATTTGATATTGGTGTACCAACAACAACTGATGCGACTAATAATTATTTCCGCGGAGGAACTCTTGTTTAATGAAGAATATAATATTTATTAATTGAAATGAGTTTCCCATACAAAAACCCCACATCAGGAATTATAGTTGCAGCACCAAGTTCTGTAGATAGAGCTAGCGTTTACGGTACAAATTTTAGCGTATTAGGTGTTGGTGGTTATATGGAAGTTTGGTCATTGACCGACTTAGAATTCTCGACATTTGGTGCTACAGGTAATATTTTAAATTCAGGAAATACAATTCCTGTTCAATTTTATAAGAGACCTGCGGCGTCTATTTCAGATAGAATTACTTTAAATTCTGACGGCATTTCTTCAGGTAGAAGAAGAATTGGTATGATGGTGTATGTTCAAGAGAACGATACAACATATCAATTACAAATAGATGATTATGAAACTTTATGGAATAATGCAGTTGCGGATAATTGTATAACCACTGCGGATACATCATTTACTGTATACAATAGAGTTGGTGGTGTTGAAAAAGCCTCAGGTCAAGCATTGATTGAAGCTTGGACTGGTTCTTCAATTGAAGGACAAGGTGGTGTTGATAGAACAAATGCCAATTGGAGAATATTTTGGGGTTCTGACGTTCAAATAACAGGAGGTACCTATCTATCAGCAACAACAACACTTGAGTTATATAATAACACAGGTGGTACAATATCTGTAACTGGTTTTACAAGTGACGGTGGTTCAGGTTCATCAGGAACTTCAGGTGTTGACGGTTCAAGCGGAACTAGCGGTACCTCAGGAGAATCAGGTTCAAGTGGAACTAGCGGTACCTCAGGAGAATCAGGTTCAAGTGGAACTAGCGGTTCTTCAGGAACTAGCGGTGTTGACGGAACATCGGGTACTAGTGGTTCATCAGGAACTAGCGGTGTAGACGGAACTTCAGGAACAAGTGGTTCTTCAGGAACTTCAGGTATAGATGGTACTAGTGGTACATCAGGTTCATCAGGAACTAGCGGTGTAGACGGTACTTCAGGAACAAGTGGTTCTTCAGGAACTTCAGGTGTGGATGGTACGTCAGGAACTAGCGGTTCATCAGGAACTAGCGGTGTTGACGGAACATCTGGTACTAGTGGTTCTTCAGGAACCTCAGGTGTAGATGGAACATCAGGTACATCAGGTTCTTCAGGAACTTCAGGTGTTGACGGAACGTCTGGTACAAGTGGTAGTTCAGGAACTTCAGGTGTTGACGGAACTAGCGGAACAAGTGGTTCTTCAGGAACTTCAGGTGTTGACGGAACTAGCGGAACAAGTGGTTCTTCAGGAACTTCAGGTGTCGATGGTACTTCAGGTACAAGTGGTAGTTCAGGAACTAGCGGAACATCAGGTTCATCAGGAACTTCAGGTGTAGATGGTACGTCAGGTACTAGCGGTTCATCAGGAACTAGTGCGACGTCTGGTACTAGTGGACTATCAGGTGTAGATGGAACTTCAGGTTCATCCGGTACAGCCGGAACATCAGGTTCATCAGGTACTAGCGGTGTTGACGGAACTAGCGGAACAAGTGGTAGTTCAGGAACTTCAGGTGTTGACGGAACTAGCGGAACAAGTGGTTCTTCAGGAACTTCAGGTATAGATGGTACTAGTGGTACATCAGGTTCATCAGGAACTTCAGGTGTTGACGGAACGTCTGGTACTAGTGGTTCTTCAGGAACCTCAGGTGTAGATGGAACATCAGGTACATCAGGTTCATCAGGAACTTCAGGTGTCGATGGTACGTCAGGTACTAGCGGTTCATCAGGAACTAGCGGTGTAGACGGTACTAGTGGTACATCAGGTTCATCAGGAACTTCAGGTGTTGACGGAACGTCTGGTACTAGTGGTTCTTCAGGAACCTCAGGTGTAGATGGAACATCAGGTACATCAGGTTCATCAGGAACTTCAGGTGTTGACGGAACTAGCGGAACAAGTGGTTCTTCAGGAACTTCAGGTGTCGATGGTACTTCAGGTACAAGTGGTAGTTCAGGAACTTCAGGTGTTGACGGAACTAGCGGAACAAGTGGTTCTTCAGGAACTTCAGGTGTCGATGGTACTTCAGGTACAAGTGGTAGTTCAGGAACTTCAGGTGTTGACGGAACGTCTGGTACAAGTGGTAGTTCAGGAACTTCAGGTATAGATGGTACTAGTGGTACATCAGGTTCATCAGGAACTTCAGGTGTAGATGGTACGTCAGGTACTAGCGGTTCATCAGGAACTAGCGGTGTAGATGGTACGTCAGGTACTAGCGGTTCATCAGGAACTAGCGGTGTAGATGGTACGTCAGGTACTAGCGGTTCATCAGGAACTAGCGGTGTAGATGGTACGTCAGGTACTAGCGGTTCATCAGGAACTAGCGGTGTAGACGGTACTTCAGGAACAAGTGGTTCTTCAGGAACTAGCGGTGTTGACGGAACATCTGGTACTAGTGGTTCATCAGGAACTAGTGGAATCTCCGCTTTATCAGGTGGTGTTAATTTATTCTTCAACGCTTCTGAGAATAGTGATATTTCTGGTGACGTAACTTTAGGACAATTAACAACAACAGCTTCTGAATATACAGATACTGTAACACTTACCGCTAACCAACAAAATGTTCAAATAAATTCATCATTTGTTACAATAGCTAACTACCCAAAAGTTACAATAATACCAAATGGTATATGGCACTCATATTTGTATTTTACTAAAAATACTGAGAATGATAACGTATCAACATATTTTACAGTATCTAAAGTAAATTCTACAGGAGGAAGTAAAACACTGTTATTTACATCAGACGATGTCCAAATTGGATGGGATACTGATAATACAACTCCTGTTGAAACTAAAATGAATGCGGTTGTAACTTCAGCGGCATTACTTTTAACAGACAGAATTGTAATTGACATATACGCAAATAATGGTGATAATCAGTCGAGAGACATAACATTCTATACTGAAGGTACCCAACATTATTCATATGTTGTAACTACATTAGGTGTGGCTTCAGGTACATCAGGTTCTTCAGGAACTAGTGGTGTAGATGGTACATCAGGTACTAGCGGTTCATCAGGAACTAGTGGTGTAGATGGTACTAGCGGAACAAGTGGTTCTTCAGGAACTTCAGGTGTTGACGGAACGTCTGGTACAAGTGGTAGTTCAGGAACTTCAGGTGTTGACGGAACGTCTGGTACAAGTGGTAGTTCAGGAACTTCAGGTGTTGACGGAACTAGCGGAACAAGTGGTTCTTCAGGAACTTCAGGTGTCGATGGTACTTCAGGTACTAGCGGTTCATCAGGAACTAGTGGTGTAGATGGTACTAGCGGAACAAGTGGTTCTTCAGGAACTTCAGGTGTTGACGGAACGTCTGGTACAAGTGGTAGTTCAGGAACTTCAGGTGTCGATGGTACTTCAGGTACTAGCGGTTCATCAGGAACTAGTGGTGTAGATGGTACTAGCGGAACAAGTGGTTCTTCAGGAACTTCAGGTGTTGACGGAACGTCTGGTACAAGTGGTAGTTCAGGAACTTCAGGTGTTGACGGAACTAGCGGAACAAGTGGTTCTTCAGGAACTTCAGGTGTCGATGGTACTTCAGGTACATCAGGTTCATCAGGAACTTCAGGTGTTGACGGAACTAGCGGAACAAGTGGTAGTTCAGGAACCTCAGGTGTAGATGGTACTTCAGGTACAAGTGGTAGTTCAGGAACTAGCGGAACATCAGGTGTAGATGGTACTTCAGGTACAAGTGGTAGTTCAGGAACTAGCGGAACATCAGGTTCAAGTGGAACTAGTGGTGTAGATGGTACATCAGGTACTAGCGGTTCTTCTGGAACTAGTGCGACGTCTGGTACTAGTGGACTATCAGGTGTAGATGGAACTTCAGGTTCATCCGGTACAGCCGGAACATCAGGTTCATCAGGTACTAGCGGTGTTGACGGAACATCAGGAACAAGCGGTTCTTCAGGTACTTCAGGTGTAGATGGAACATCTGGTACAAGTGGTTCTTCAGGAACATCAGGTGTTGATGGCACATCTGGTACAAGTGGTTCATCAGGAACAGCCGGAACATCAGGTTCATCAGGTACTAGCGGTGTTGACGGAACATCAGGAACAAGCGGTTCTTCAGGTACTTCAGGTGTAGATGGAACATCTGGTACAAGTGGTTCTTCAGGAACATCAGGTGTTGATGGCACATCTGGTACAAGTGGTTCATCAGGAACAGCCGGAACATCAGGTTCATCAGGTACT
>Ga0222713_10004070_pt1 | contig 14781 bp, 11 predicted proteins | sample C33_649DmetaG_FD_165061 | JGI IMG/M metagenome (GOLD analysis project Ga0222713, IMG submission 165061) | Estuarine water microbial communities from San Francisco Bay, California, United States - C33_649D | ecosystem: Environmental > Aquatic > Marine > Unclassified | place: USA: California...
ATCCCTCGCCATCAAACATGTCCGCGGCGTACGATCGATGATCGGTCGGGTCATCAACAAGGGTGAGCATTGGCGAAGCGATTGCCTCCCCCACCCGATCTCCGAATGGTGAGCGACCTTTCAAAACGCGCTCGCCCGTGAGGGTTGAGCCCAACAGTCCGGCAATTGTCGCTGCCATTCTGGGTTCAAGAATGATGGTCACACGTTGCGAAGGAACGGGTTTGGCCCCGAAAAGTCTCGTTGCACGCAGTACGGCATCGTCAGCTGCTTCGGAAAGATCGAGATCATCAGGACAAAAGCCAACGGTGGAACCACCACCGGTGTAGGTCTCGTCTCCATCTTCAGCGAGCGCCAATACGCTCATCGAGCACCAAGCACCGCGCCCAGCGCCAGCGATGCCGGTACTCGTTGCTACTGCGAATCGAGAGGAAGAATCGGAAAACGTTGCGACGCGAACGCCAGTGATTCGCGAATCGCCGGCACGAACCATTCGCTCGAGTTCAAGCGCGAGATCGATCTTCCGATCTGCCGGCATCGACGCAACAGAAGGATCGAACGCGTCGAACGGAACGGGAGCGACGCCATCGGGTTCAGCGAGACCTACCCATTCGTCAGGCTCAGCGAATGTTGCGTTGTCGCGTGCATCGGCCAGCGCGTCTGCGATTGCATCGGGCTCGAGCGTCCCGGCCCAGGCAAAACCTTGTCGGTGGTCGCTGACAACTCGAACGCCAATGCCTGCGCTTACCGCAGAAGTAAATGATTCAACCTCCCCTCCATGGGCACGGACCGTTGTATACGACGAACGAGCAACGAACGCTTCGACCTGCTCAGTACGGCCGGCTTTGTCGGCAATCGACTGCGCGAGGGCAAGGAGATCCGCCGACTCCTGATCGGGCGGTTCGAAACTCACGAGCCCGAAACTGTGAGATCGGCGACAACGAGGGAAACTCCCGACGCATTCATCGGAAGAAACTCGAGATCGTTGCCAACGGCTTGAACATCGCGCAACATTTTCTGCAGCGTTGAAGCAATCGTGAATTCTCGAACTGGTTCGGCTAATTCCCCGTTGCGGATACGTAGACCTTCGGCGCCCGTCGAGAAATCGCCACTCACCGGGTTCACACCCGAGTGAAGCCCTGAGACTTCTTGCACGAGAACACCGTCATCGATCCCGGCGATAAGTGCAGCAGGATCAGCGGTGCCGGGAATAAGCGAAACCGACAGGCATCCGACCGATGGGGTGCTTTTGAAACCGCGGACCGCGTTTCCGGTACTCACCGTTCCAGCCCGTCGGGCTGAATACGCGTTGTGCACGAATTGCTGCAGCATGCCGTTTTCAATCAGCACGTTGCGACGAGCAGCAAGCCCTTCGCCATCAGCGTCAGTCGCAGTGAATGAGCGGACATCAGTCGGATCATCGATCAGGGTGAGGAGTGAGGAGCCAACTGATTCGCCTAACCGGTCAGCAAACAGGGATCGCCCCTTGAGAACTGAATCGCCATCGAGGGTGTACCCCAAAATGCCGAGGAACTGGGCGGTGACCCACGGGTCGAGCACCACGGTGAGTCGACCGCTTGGGGGTTGCACTGCACCAAGCATTCGAGTTGCCCGAGAGGCCGCGTCGATTGCGGCTCGCGAGGGATCAAGTTCCGACGGTTCACGCCCAACAGAGAAACCAAAACCAGTCTGGGTGTCATCGCCTTCCGTCGCCATCGCGTAGGTGGCGACATAGCAACTGGTTTCACTCCCTACGGTTCGAATCCCTGTGCTCGAGGCAATTGCGGCTTCGGAAATTGAGTCGGCGTATTCAGCAGATTCGATTCCCGAAATTCGCGGATCAGCGGCCATGACAACGCGTTCAAGCTCGATTGCCAATGCAATTTTGTCTGCGGTATCGAAAGAAACCATTGAGTCCCGATAGAGATCGAGAACTGGAATCGAGATGCCATCAGGTTCAGCGAGTCCTGCGAATTCATCGAAGGTGGCGAAGCTCACGTTGTCACGAGCGTCAGCCAGCGTTTCTGCAATTGCTGATTCGTCGAGACTGCCGGCGTAGGCGAAACCTTGGCGGCCATCGACCACGATTCGAATTCCGACGCCTTGCGATTGTGCCGATGACAACGATTCGACATCACCGCCAAAGACTTTGATTTCGGTTTCGGTACCGCGAACAACAACTGCTTCGACTTGTTCGCCCGGTTTGGCCATTGCGACGACGCGGTCGGCAATCGCCAGAAGTTCATCGCTCATGCGGCCGTGCCACCAATGGTGAGCGAAGACACGCGCAGTGTCGGCACTCCATCGCCCACCGGAACTCCTTGTCCATCTTTTCCGCAGGTTCCTGGCGGACCCATCGCGAAGTCATTGCCGAGCGCATCGATTCGCTGCAAGACCTCGGGACCATTTCCAATGAGGTTTCCTTCACGAAGCGGCTCGGTGACCTTGCCATCTTCGATGAGATAGGCCTCGGTCATTCCGAAAACGAAATCACCGGTGGCGGTATTCACCTGACCGCCACCAAGATGCTTGACGTACACACCCTTCGGCGTCGACGCGATGATCGATTCAGGATCTTCCTCGCCGGCAAGGAGATACGTGTTCGTCATTCGAACCATCGGAAGGTTCTGGTAACTCTGACGGCGTCCGTTTCCTGAACTGCGGCGACCCTCTTTTCGAGCACGCAGGTGATCCCACATGTAGTCGGTGAGAATCCCGTCCTCGATCAAAACATTGCGCTGCGCGGGATTGCCTTCATCGTCAACTGCGATATTCCCCCACTCGCGGACCATCGTCCCGTCATCAACAACCGTGACGCCCTTTGAGGCCACCTGCTGACCAACACGGCCGCGGAAGACCGATGCGCCCTTCGAAACAAGGTCTGCTTCAAGGCCATGTCCGCATGCCTCGTGGAACAACACGCCACCGCCACCACTTCCGATGACGACTGGCATTTGGCCGCTCGGCGCCGGACGAGCCGCCAACTTGGTGAGCGCACGATCCGCGGCGTTTCGCGCCAGCTGATCAATGTCGTACATGTCGAAAAGTTCAAAGCCGATCGTGTGACCGACACTCTCGCGCCCTGTCTGCATACCCGTATCGCCGGTCGCAACGCAGCTCACGGCGAAGAACGTTCGAACCGTTTCATCTTCGACAAACAAACCGTCAGAATTGGCAACAAGGATGCGTCGACGATTGTCGCCGTAACTCACCGAGACCTGCGAGATCGCGTCTCCCACAGAACGGGCGGCTTCGTCGGCGCGTGTTAGAAGTTCAACTTTGCGAGCCTTGGGAACATCGCCGGGATAGGTCTCAATGTCGTAGCCACGAGACGCAGATCCGCGCGTAAGCGCAACGACATTTGCACCGCCGCCACCGCCGCGAGCCGCGGCCGCTGCTGCTTCCGCGGCAGCAATGAGTCCAGCCTCGGAGAGGTCGGCAGTGTGAGCGAACCCCGTTGTATCGCCGACAACAACTCGAATGCCTGCACCTCGATCGCGTCCGGAGGTCAGTTCTTCAACACGACCATCATCAAGGACTGCGGATGCATTTCGACGATCTTCAGCAAAGACTTCGGCAAATTCTCCGCCCGTTCGCATTGCGACGCCGAGAACTTCTTCAAGCACCGATTGTTCGATCATCAGTTTCTTCTCCGGTCCGATTCTGCGGGCATGGCTGCAGATGTACTCCCCGCTAAGCGCCGTATCGTACCGGCCTTGTCCTTCTGCCAAGCACCGTGAACGAAGGTCCCAAACCAGTCCGCGCCCATTCGTAGACTCACAAGATGAACGATTCCCATCGACCGACGGCATTCGGTCCGCACGACGGCGATGGGGCCGAACCAGGACTCGGCGATATCGCGTCAGTCTCCGTCGAAGGGCTCATTGACGCAGTCGAAACCGCGGGAACCAAGCGCGAACGTCGGCACCGCTGGGCGCTCCCTCTCAGACTCGCCGTGAGTCTTTTGATGCTTGGCGTGCTGTGGTGGAAGTTCCCCGAAATTCACTGGTCTGATCTCATCCCCGCATGGGATCTCAACACCATTCTCTGGCTGCTGGCAGCAACGTCTATGACATTTGTGGGGATTGCTCTCTCAGCGGTTCGTTGGCAATCGGTCCTCCGCGCCCTTGGACTTCGCGAACGGCTGCGCGTACTTGTGCCGCTCTATTTTGCAGGGCAGTTTGTGTCGAATGTGCTTCCAACCACGATTGGTGGCGATGTCTTGAGGGTCTCACGACTCTCGAAGACCAATGGCCAGCCGGAAACCACTTTTGCCTCTGTCGCCCTCGAACGACTCACCGGATGGTTGGTCCTTCCGCTCATCACCTTCTTTGGACTCGCGATTAATCCGGGGTTGCGCGAACTTGGACGCGCCACAGTGCTTGCACTCGCTGTCGCAATCGTGACTCTTTTAGCTCTCGTTGTCGTGCTTCTCGCTGCGAATCATCCACGACTTGGCGGTCGCTTCGCATCAACAGAAGGTTGGCGACGCTTTGTTGATGCGATCCATCAAAGCGTCACCGAGTTGCGCCAACAAACACTCGCAGCGCTTTCCATTCTCATCGCCGGTCTCGTGTATCAAGTTGCGCTTTGTATTGCCGCACTCATGGTGGCGGCTGCGCTCGGATTCAGTTGGCTTGGCTTAACGGCACTTCTTGCGTTCTATCCAGCGGTACTGATCCTGCAGGTACTTCCGATCGGCATAGCCGGCCTTGGCGTTCGTGAAAGCGCATTCGTACTTTTCCTTGTGCCACTTGGCGTGCCCGCCGAAAAGGCCGTAGCCCTCGGCCTCGTGCTCTATGTGATCAACCTTGTCGCCAGCCTCTTTGGCGCCCCGGCCTTTGCCGTAGGCGGGCGGAAGCGCCAGTAACGAAGCGAATCACTCAGGCCCTCCCGTAATTGATTGGCCAGAGATAGGGGCTTACCGGCGCGGGACGGTAGCGTTAGTCCACGGTCGCCAAACCCGGCGACCAACCTCTGTCTCCCGTCGCAGCGCTCTCCAAACGCCGCCGACAAGGACTTCGCCCATGATCATTGAGACGATTGAGTCACCGGCCGATCTCAAGGCCCTCACTCCCGAGCAACTCACCACGCTCGCGTCCGAAATGCGCGAGGTCATCATCAGTTCGGTCAACACCCATGGCGGCCACCTCGGTTCCAATCTCGGCGTCGTCGAACTCACCCTTGCCATTCATCGAGTCTTCGACTCTCCGGAAGACATCATCCTTTGGGACACCGGACACCAGGCCTATCCCCACAAGATGGTGACTGGTCGAGCAAAAGGCTTCGATGATCTCCGTCAGGCCCAGGGACTTTCGGGGTACCCCTCACGCGACGAATCCGAACATGACTGGATCGAAAACAGTCACGCGTCAACCGTTCTGAGCTGGGCGTATGGACTTTCTGTCGCCGAAGCAACAAAGGGCGCTGATGCTCGCCGAATCGTCGCCGTTATTGGCGACGGTTCGATGACTGGCGGAATGGCATTCGAAGGACTCAACAACCTCGGACATTCAGGGCGCGACTGCATCATCATCCTGAACGACAACGGTCGTTCCTACGCTCCCACTGTTTCGAGACTGGGCGAGAGCCTCGTAAAGATCCGAAACAACCCGGTGTACATGCGACGCCAGGCCAAACTCGAAAAACTGCTCGCTGATCTTCCCGTTGTTGGCAACATTGCCAAGACCGGCCTTGACGCAACCAAAGCGGCCATTCGCGAAGCGTTCGAACCAACCGCGTTCTTTGAAGCACTCGGCGTCCGCTATTCCGGCCCCTTTGATGGTCACGATATTCCGGTGCTTGAAGAAGCGCTTCGGAATGCTGCAGCGATGCCGGGTGGCCCTCAAGTCATCCACGTCCTCACCCAAAAGGGACGGGGCTACGGTCCGGCTGAGAACGACCCCATTAAGCGGCTTCACGACACTTCCGAAGCCAAGCCCGGAAGCTTTACCGCAGCATTCACTGAAGCACTCGTGAAGGAAGGCGAAGCCCGTCCGGAACTTGTTGCAATCACCGCAGCAATGCCCGACTCCACCGGCATCCTCCCGTTTGCCGAACGATTCCCGGGCCGTATGTTCGACGTCGGCATTGCCGAACAGCACGCCGTTACGGCCGCCGCAGGAATGGCCATGGGCGGCCTTCGTCCCGTCGTCGCTGTCTATTCAACATTCCTCACTCGTGCGTTCGATCAGGTCAACCTCGATGTCGGCCTGCACGATCAGCCCGTTGTCTTTTGTCTCGACCGTGCAGGCATTACTGGCGACGATGGTCCGAGTCATCACGGTGTGCTCGACATGGTGCTACTCACCAAGGTTCCCAACATGACGGTCTTTGCACCGTCCTCCTATCAGGAAATTGGCCAGATGCTGCACGATGCACTGGACATCACCGATGGTCCTGTTGCAATTCGTTGGGCAAAGACCGCTGCACGTCAATCACCGCCCGAAGAAGTCGGTCACGGTCTCAATGCTCGTCGAACTCGCACCGGATCGCAGTTGTGCATTGTCAGCGTTGGCAAGATGCTTGATGCCGCTGAAATCGCAGCAGATGCACTTGAGGCCCAAGGAATTTCTGTGACGGTCTGGGATGCACGAGTCGTGAAGCCCCTCGATCCCACGATGATCGATGACGCAGCTCGCCATCCCTTTGTGATCACCGTTGAAGACGGCCTTCGCGAAGGCGGCGTCGGCATGTCCGTCGCTGACCTCGTCAGCGAGCGCACAATCGGTGAAGCCGAACCACGCGTGCGAGTCCTCGGCATTCCGTCCCAGTACATCGCCCACGGCAAGCCCGATGCGATCCTCGCCGATCTGGGACTCGACGCTGCCGGCATCACCGCCTCAGCGCTCTCAATGATCCGAACTGGCGACACCACACCAGCAACAAAGTGATCGCTCGGCTTCCAAGTACCCGATGACACCATTGATCAAGACCCCAGCAGAGCTCTTCGACCTTTCTGGGAAAACGGCTCTCGTCACGGGCGCGTCTTCAGGTATCGGACGTCGAATTGCTCTCGTGCTCGCGGCCGCGGGTGCAAAGGTTGCCGTCACCGCACGTCGCACTGAACTCCTTTCGGAGATCGAAAAAGAGTCCCCTCTGATCACCGCGTTTCCATCGGATCTCACGATCGCCACGGACCGAGAGAAACTTGTGAAGAACGTTCATGAGAACCTTGGTCCGGTTGACATCTTGGTCAACAACGCAGGTGCGGTAAATGCAACGTCAATCGAGAACGAATCGCTCGAAGACTTTGAACAAATGATCGAACTGAATCTCACAGCTTCGTGGCATCTCATGAAACTGGTTGGGGTTTCGATGGTCCAACGTGGCCATGGCTCTGTCATCAACATCGCGTCCATCCTTGGCGTCGTCGGAGCAACCCCTGCCAAAGATTCGGGCTACAGCGCAGCAAAGGGCGGACTCGTAAATCTCACCCGCGAGATGGGCCTGCAATGGGCCCGAAAGGGTGTCCGCGTCAATGCAATCTGCCCTGGTTGGTTTGAGACCGAAATGATTGAAGCTCTGACCTCAACTGACAATGGCTCGTCATTCATTACGACGAATACACCAATGATGCGCGTTGGCCAGGTCAACGAGATTGATGGAGCAGTCCTCCTGCTTGCGTCCGAGGCCGGAAGTTTCATGACCGGCTCACTTGTCATGGTCGACGGTGGCTGGACCGCTCGTTAAGCAGGCCAGTTAACTGCTGTGCAGTTCGGCGGATCGCTTCGCCGCATCGGCCTTGAGGTCACCCTTGGCCACTTTGCCACCTGAAGATCTCGGCAGTTGATCAACGACGACGAGGTGTTCAGGCCACCATTCTCGCGATACCGACCGAGTACGTAGATGGTCGACAAGTCCATCGAGCGTGACACTGGTGCCCGGGCGTAGTTCCACATACGCACACACTCGTTCGCCGAAGACTGGATCGGGAAACGCAACAGCAGCAACCATTGCGACAGACGGATGTGTTGCGATCTCGGCTTCAACCGCAGGCGCACTGATGTTCTTTCCGCCCCGAATGATGAAGTCCGAGGTGCGCCCTACAACGCTCAGCACGCCACTTGAATCAATCCGGACGATATCGCCCATGAGCATCCAGCCATCTTCGGTGAACAGCGCCCGGTTGGCCTCAGCATCGCCCCAATACCCGAGTGCAGTCGCCGGTCCCTTGCATGCTGGTTGACCTTCCTCGACGCCCGCCGGAACTTCAGCATGCGTTTCAGGATCAAGCAGGCGCACATGCATCTCAGGAATCACGTGGCCCGCCGTGCGCAGCCGAGTTTCTCGGTCGGACGCATGCGAAGTGTGGCTCAATGCACCCGTTTCGTTTGAGCCATAGAACTGCAGCACTTTCGCACCTGTTGTTTCTTCGAACTCCGCAGCGCGTTCATACGGAACTGCTTCGCCTCCAGTGAACATGGAACGGAGCGATGAAAGGTCACGTGGTTTCTCGGCCTGCGCATTGAGCAACATGATGAATTGTGTGCTCACGCAACACAAAACAGTGACGCGTTCACGCTCAATCAGGTCAAGCGCTTCGTGCGCATCGAAGCGATCCATCACAACTGTCGGAGCTCCAAGGGCTGTCGGCGTGAAGTGCGCTGTCCAAAGCCCAAATCCAAACGGCGCCGGAAGGGCGCCGAAGAACACTTCGTCCTCGCCGAACCCACCTGCGTCGGCCGCCAACTGGTGAAAGTAGAACCAACGGTTTTGTGTATGCATCACACATTTCGGCAATCCCGTTGTTCCCGAAGTTGAATTCAATAAGAAGAGCTCGTCGGGATGGATCGGCCGAAACGGACAATCCGGATCAATCTCGGCTCCGGGAGAAAGCGCAGGGTCCACGACCTGCGCATCAAGCCCCACAAGAAGATGACGGTCAACCATCGCATCCATCGCGGCAACATCAGATCGCAATGCCGCTGCTGTTCGTCCGTGTTGCTCGGGAGCAGTGATCAACGTGCGCGCGCCAGTAAGGGTAAGTAAGTGAGCGACTTCGCGATCGCCTGCACGTGCACCAATGCCAACTGCAACACAACCAGCGCGTTCGATGCCAACAAAGACGGCATGAACCGCCGGGCCGTCAGGCATCATCACGGCTATGCGCTCGCCTCGTTCGGGTTCCCCCGCGAGAATCGCACGGGCAATGTCGTCGGCGTCTTCGTGATACTCGGCCCACGTGTAGCGGCGCCCGTCGGCGATGAACGCTACGCCGTCAGCTTGGACTGACGCTCGCGCAGCAACGATCGAACCGACGGTGTCTTCGCCCCACCAACCTTGTGCGTGGTACTCCGCTGCGTCGACGGGATCCGCTCGAAAAAGCTCCACCGGACTTAACCAACTGCTTTCGATTGCCGCGATGCAGGCACTGCTCGTAGGTCTGAGACCAAACGATCGAGCTGTTCCACTAACGCCGCTAATTCCTCAACGGACCAGCCGTCAAGCTGTTCGGCCATGAGTTCGTCGTTTGCCGCCTCGATCCGGCGATGCGCAACTCGACCTGCCGCCGTCACCGCGACGACAGATGCCCGCCCGTCATGTGGGTCGGCCGATCGTTCGACATACCCCTCGGCTTCGAGTGCTTGTACCTGTCGCGTAAGGGCGGCGGGATGGGTTCGAACAACATCGGCGAGATCGCTCATGCGCATTGGGCCATCGTCGATGACTTTGCCCAGCACCGCGACTGCAGCAACGCCGATAGCGACGCCAGAACGAACAGCGATCAATCGATCAAGTCGCTGGCTTCCAGTGATACGACGCAACGATCCCATTTCGTCGCGCAGGCGACGAAGCAGTTCGGACATTTCCGATGATTCCCGACGGCTCATGGCCACACCTTTGCAATTCGTTCGACCTCGCTCGCGCCCTGTCGACGGCCTTCCCGAAGGGATGGACCGCGCGTCGCTGGATCAAGGACATTGGTTCCAAATGCTGCGGTTGAGGATTCATCAGCAGCGATGACCTCAACGATTGCCCCCTGCTCTCGCAATGACGCAGCTTCTACGTCGGCGGTGGGACCGAACCCGCCAGCAAACGGAGAAATCATCACGACGATGTCGCACCCTTCGGCGAGATCGGCGTTACTCCCGCTTCGCACACCGCCATCGATGAAGCGTGTTTCGCCGATCGTCACTGGCGGCCAAATCCCCGGGACCGCACAACTTGCGGCAACTGCAGACACCAACGGAACACCAGAATGTCGGTCGAATACTTTGAACTCGCCAGTGAAAGCATCGACGGCAGTCACCAAGAGTTCGCGATCCGACCATTCATGTGATGCGAGTCGTGACTCAATCACTGCGAGTCGAGCGCCCTCGTCGACCGTCGGCGCACTTAAGGCAACGGCACCGAGTCGCCGCCGCACTTCAATCGCATCGGGAGCACCCTCAAAACAGGCAGCGAACTGTTCGATCAATGCATCAAGAGAACTCTCGACCTGAAGTTCAGCGGTTTGTTCTGCCGGAACAAGTTGGCGAGCACACAGCGAGTCCAGGGACTCGCCCGTGCGCAGCTGTGCTCCTACTGCTGCGCCTGCCGATGTGCCGATGATGCGATCAGCACTCGTGAGGTCGATACCAGCGCGTGCAAGCGCGTCAAGAACGCCAATCTCCCATGCGATGCCCGCTACCCCACCTCCGCCAAGCACTAGTGCTGTCGACATCGGTCAAACCTCCACACAATCTTTACGCGACAGAGGCGGCCCTCAAGGGGCCGCCTCCGACACATGACATGACGTCAGCTCAGCCCAGCGGGTTGAGTGACGAACCAACTGCCCACATCGCAAAGAACTGGGCGTTGGCGCCATAGGCCTGGGCGATTGCCAACTTGGCTCCGCCAACCTGATGGTCTTCGGCAAGACCACGAACCTGCAGTGCGGCTTCAGCGAAACGCAGAAGACCGGAGGCACCGATTGGGTTCGAGGAAAGCACGCCACCAGACATGTTGACCGGGAAGTCACCGTCGAGAGCCGTGGCCCCCGACTGCGTCATCTTCCAGCCTTCGCCCGGCGCAGCGATCTCATGGGCTTCGAGCCACATGGGCTCGTACCAAGAGAACGGAACATACAGCTCGGCGCAGTCGATCTGCTCGCGCGGATTGGTGATACCAACCGTCTTGTAGATCTCCTGTGCACATGCATGTGCGGCCTGCGGATTCACCGCGTCGCGACCCGAGTACCAACCCGGCTCCGACTTCATTGCGGTGGCGAGCACCCATGCCGGAGGCTTCGAAGCAGCTTTGCCGCCATCTTCATCGGTGAAGATGACTGCGCATGCACCGTCAGACGAAGGACATGACTCCAAGAAACGGAGCGGATCCCACATCATCGGAGATTCCTTCACCTTGTCGATGGTGATGTCGGCAAGCTTGAGGTGGGCGTAGGGGTTCTTGGCACCGTTGAGACGGTCCTTCACCGCAACCATCCACCCAATGTCTTCAGGAGCTCCTGAACGCTGGATGTAAGCGCGAATGAATGGAGCGAATGCACCACCGGCTCCGATCGATGCACCCTTACCGCCGCCAAGAGCGAACTGAGCGTTGCCCTCTGACTGCTTTTCGAAGGCGATCGACAGCACCCGCTTGTGACGGCCGCTTGAGACGAGATGTGAACCAACGATGCCCGTCGAGCCACCCACTGAACCAGCGGTGTGCACTCGGAACATCGGCTTGTTCACCGCACCAAGCGCATCGGCAAGGTACATCTCGGGCTTCATGACGCCCTCAAAAAAGTCAGGGGCCTTACCAAGAACAACGGCGTCGATATCGCCCCAGTCCATGTTGGCGTCGTCAAGCGCGCGCTGAGCGGCTTCGCGGACAAGACCGGCCATCGAAACATCGGCGCGCTTGCGCTTGTGATGTGTCTGACCGATACCGACGATTGCTACAGGCTGATGGCTCATTGGTCACCTTCCAGGACGCAGACGAGATTCTGCTGAAGGCAAGGTCCGGACGTGGTGTGAGCCAACGCACGATTCTTGCCGTTCTTGATGATCTGATTTGCCGCTTCACCCACGCGGATGAGGCCGACGGTCATAACAGAGTGAGCCGCAAGTGCACCACCGGAGGGGTTGACCTCCGTGGAACCATCAAGACCCAGCGATTCACGAAGAATCAACTCTTGGAAACTGAATGGCGCATGGATCTCAGCGACATCAATCGGGCCCTTCCCTGCACCCGCTGCCTCGGCAGCAAGGCGGGTTGAGACCGAGGTGGTGATGTCTTTGCGAACCGTCGGCAAATGCGCCTCGATGCGATGATCGATACCCGTGATCCACGCCGGACGTTCACACAAGTCATAGGCACGCTTACCGCGAGCAAGGATGACCGCAGCAGCCTGATCCGTTGTCGGCGGCAGGTCGTGACGGCGCAACGGGTTGCGCACATAGTCAGCTGCGAGTAGTTCGTCGACTGAATAGTCGCCCTTCACCTGTGCAAACGGGTTCGACTTGGCGTTGGCGCGGTTTCGAACGACGACCTCAGCGAAGTCCCGCTCGGTGGCCTTACCCGAATCAATGAGCGCACGTGCTTGCAGTGCGGCCAAGGTCCAAGTGTCGGTACCCAACGGGGTGAGGTAGTACGGGTCGAACTCCACGGTGAACAACGTCGATGGATCAGAGTTGGAGTTCTTTCCAACACCAACGGCCATCGCGATGTCGATGTCGCCCTGAAGAAGTCGAACGTAGGCCTCGTACATCGCCCACGCACCGTCCATCTCGACGTGCGACTCGTTGATGGCAGGAACCATGCCGTAGGCATCGGTGTTCTGCACAAATGAGAATCCCTGGCCCGACAAGTAATCGCAAGAACCCGAGACCGTGAAGCCGATCTCCGACTTGTCGATTCCAACCTGCGCAATCACTTCGCGAGTGGAGCGCAAAACCAAGTCTGATTCCGTCAGATTCGTTCGCCGTTCGGGCGGCAACTGTGCAAACCCGACGATTGCAATGTCATTTTCTGAAGGTGCCATCACATCATCCGATCCAAGTAGCGATCAGCCGGTTCATCCGGCTCTCCGGTGGTACGCCAGCCGACGATGATGTCGCCACCGCTTCCACGACTGCGGTTATCGATATCTGCGGCGGAACGCTCGTTCTCGGGCGCCCAGACAACTTCAACGTGAATGCCAACGCGAAGTTCGGAAACCGGAACATCGAGAATTTCCTGCTGAGCGATAACAGCATCAGCGCCGTCAAGAAGGATCGAGCAACGAGCGAACGGCTCGGTCTCGGTTTGACCGGGATACGGAGTCGGCGTCACAACGGTGAAGTTCGACACCACACCGCGGCCGGGGACCTCGACGATATGGCTCTCATCAAGCTCAATTGCACAGACACTGCACATGCCTCGTGGTCCCACGATGGTTCGGGCGCACTGCGGACACTTCTGTCCGATGAGTCGACCTTGCATGAGGGCCTTTGCCCACATGAGCGTGGTCGGAGACGCGTTGTCGACATATTGGAGATCGCAAAATGCATCCATCTCCGTGATTTCGTTCTCTGCCGGAGCTTCGAACGGTTCGCCCGCACCTTCGCTCGGCGAAGGATCTGAGGCGGGAACGAAAGCGATGATGTCGTCGATGCGACCGACACAGTCGGCCGGATCCTTGAATCTGGCTTCGACGCGCATGCCAGCCGACATTGCACTCTCTGAACCAGCGTCGACGACGTGAATCATCGGCGTGTCAGCACCATCAAGGGTGATGAACGCGAAACCGAACGCGTGGTCAAGGGGATGCAAGTTGGTCGGTTCAGGTACCCATGTCCATGAGGACACGGTTCCCTTGGGACCAACGCACACCCAATCCGTGCCCGAATCGGCAGCGGTATCAGGGTCGTACTCAAGCGGTGGTGCAATAACTCGACCACCGGTGCGAACACCGATGATCTGGCCCTGCGCCAGCGCTGAGCTGAACGTGCTGAGCGTCGAACCCAACGTCCTCGAAAACGGGAACGTCAGATTGAAGACGAACTCTTGGACAGTGTCAGCCATCTTCTCCCTTTCCTTTTTCAGGTCTTGTGCAGATCGTTGATCTGTCCGCAGAGGGAGACATTCGATCCCCCTCCGATCGGTGCCGAGACCCTAGAGGTACTTAACACTGCTGAGCAACCAATTCGCGAGTTTTTTCTGCCGAACTGGCGCAGTGACCCCCTCCAATGGCTCAGGTATAGAAGGGGTTGTCGCCAGCGTTGTGATCGGTGACGTCGATGACTTCAGTGACCTCGGGGATGGCGTCGTGGATCGAGGTGGTGATGCCTTCACGCAACGTGGCCGCGCTCATGGCACAGCCCTGGCAGCCGCCACCCATTGTCAGGAACACCGTGGTGTTCTCAACGCCGACAAGCGCGGCGAAACCACCATGCTGGGCCAATCCCGGGTTAATTACTTCTTCAAGCAGTTGCGTGACCTTGTCGGGAATCTCGCCGGTGAGTTCGATGTCTCGACCGTCAAGAGGGTTCACCGGTGCAGGGCGATTCGGATTCTTGATGACAAAGCCGCCCTGCCCCGCTGAACGAGGAAGGTCGAGTACTGCGCCACGCATGTTCTCGACGCTGTTCGCGGCGACAACCACACTGAGTCCGTCCTGCACAGAGAGATCATCTTCAGCGTCGAGCTCAGAGACATTCGCCCAACCAAGGTCGTAGTCGTAGTCGGTGCCCTTGACTCCCACGATTTCAACTCGAAGGGCAATTGCACCCGGATCTTCTTCGGTATCGCGAATTCCGAGCACCTGCTCAAGAGCTTCGGGAGCAATCGTGAGGACATAGTCGCTTGTCGACGACG
>Ga0222713_10004072_pt1 | contig 14775 bp, 2 predicted proteins | sample C33_649DmetaG_FD_165061 | JGI IMG/M metagenome (GOLD analysis project Ga0222713, IMG submission 165061) | Estuarine water microbial communities from San Francisco Bay, California, United States - C33_649D | ecosystem: Environmental > Aquatic > Marine > Unclassified | place: USA: California...
GTAGAGGCAATGGAATATGCCTCTGATGCTTACTGGGGTAATCCTCAACGTTATCAATTTAAAGCAATGATTGATTCATTTGGTTTTCAAACTGAATTAACTAATAATGATGAACGTGTAGTTAGAAGCACATTTGATATTAAAATTAATGGATATATAATACCAGAAATATTACAAAAAGACATAACAGCTATTAAAAAATTCTCTAATAAAACTAAAATTATATTTAGTATGGAAACCACTTCTAACCCAGTATTTTTTGAAGGTCAAGTAGTAGGAGATAGAATTATAACAGAAGATCCTTCTTTTACAGAAGCTAGAAAAAGATCAACTTTAATCCCTTAATCACCATATTTATATCAGATAATAATGGCACAAGTAAGATTTTTAGATCAGGTACCGGTTGGTGTATATAATTCCAATAGCAATAATGGTTCAGGTAATGTTAACATATATCAAAATGGGATACTAGTTAGTTCTAGTGTTCCCGTATTAAATTTTAGTGGATCTGTTCAGTTATCTACTTTCTCATCTGCTAGTATTACAGGTGTTACTATTTTTATAACAGGTTCAGGTGGTGGGTCAGGAAATGGATTTCCATTTTCTGGATCTGCTGTAATTACTGGTTCATTAATAATTTCAGGTTCACAACCTTTTGTAGTAATTGGTTTAGGACAAAATTTATCTCCTAATCAAATTGTAACATATAATACTAGTTCAGGATTATTTAGTTATACTCCTGTAAGTAGTTTACAAGGCACTTCAGGTACATCAGGAACTTCTGGTAATTCAGGTTCAAGTGGTTCTTCAGGAACTAGCGGAAGCTCAGGTTCGTCAGGAACTAGTGGTATAGATGGAACATCAGGTTCAAGTGGTTCTTCAGGAACATCAGGTAACTCAGGTTCATCAGGTTCAAGTGGTTCTTCAGGAACATCAGGTAGCTCAGGTTCTTCAGGAACATCAGGTAGCAGTGGTTCATCAGGTTCAAGTGGTTCTTCCGGAACTAGCGGCTCAAGTGGCAGCTCAGGTACTTCTGGTATAGATGGCAGCTCTGGTTCTTCGGGAACTTCAGGTTCAGATGGATCAAGTGGTTCTTCAGGTACCTCAGGTAACTCCGGTTCTAGTGGTTCATCAGGAACTTCAGGTACAAATGGCTCAAGTGGTTCTTCAGGTACCTCAGGAGTAGCAGGTTCATCAGGTTCAAGTGGAACTTCAGGAATAAGTGGAAGTTCAGGTTCTTCCGGAACCTCAGGTGAAAGTGGTTCATCAGGTACAAGTGGTAGCTCAGGTACTTCAGGAATTGATGGATCTAGTGGTTCATCTGGAACATCAGGAATAGCTGGTTCATCTGGTTCTTCAGGAACTAGTGGTAATTCAGGTTCAAGTGGTTCATCAGGTACTTCAGGCGATAGCGGTTCCTCAGGAACAAGTGGTTCAAGTGGTTCATCTGGTACTAGTGGTAATTCAGGTTCATCTGGTTCATCAGGTACTTCAGGCGGTAGCGGTTCCTCAGGAACCTCCGGCTCATCTGGTACTAGTGGTATAGATGGTTCTTCAGGAACTTCAGGTTCTTCAGGAACTAGTGGAGCATCAGGTTCAAGTGGTTCATCTGGAACTTCAGGCGATAGCGGTTCCTCAGGAACAAGTGGTTCATCTGGAACTTCAGGTGCCTCAGGTTCATCAGGAACTTCAGGAGCTGATGGCTCTTCAGGTTCATCAGGAACTAGCGGTTTAAGTGGTAGTTCAGGTTCATCAGGTACTTCAGGTTCATCTGGTAGCTCTGGTATAAGTGGAAGTTCAGGTTCAAGCGGAACATCAGGTACTGATGGTTTAAGCGGTTCAAGTGGTTCATCTGGTACTAGTGGTAATTCAGGTTCAAGTGGAACAAGCGGTTCTTCAGGTAGTTCAGGAATATCTGGCTCATCAGGAAGCTCTGGTTCTTCTGGAAGCTCAGGTACTAGTGGTGACTCAGGTTCATCTGGTTCGTCAGGAAGTAGCGGAACAAGTGGCTCCAGTGGTAGTTCAGGTACTTCAGGTATAGATGGTAGCTCAGGTTCATCGGGAACTAGTGGAAGTTCAGGTAGTTCAGGTACATCTGGTAGTTCAGGAACTTCTGGATTAAGTGGTTCATCAGGAACATCAGGATCATCTGGTTCATCAGGAGAAAGTGGTTCATCAGGTTCTTCAGGAACATCAGGCAGCTCAGGTTCATCAGGAACCAGTGGAAGCTCAGGTTCATCAGGAACCAGTGGAAGCTCAGGTTCATCAGGAACTAGTGGTTCATCGGGTTCGTCCGGAGAAAGCGGTTCTTCAGGTTCATCTGGTACTTCAGGATCATCTGGTTCATCAGGAACCTCAGGTTCAAGTGGTTCTTCAGGAGAAAGTGGCAGTTCGGGTTCAAGTGGCACTTCTGGTTCCTCAGGTACTTCAGGTATAAGTGGAGTTAATGGTACATCTGGTACTTCAGGTATAGATGGTAGCTCAGGTTCATCAGGAACCAGTGGAAGCTCAGGTTCATCAGGAACTTCGGGTTCAAGTGGCTCATCAGGAACTAGCGGTTCTTCAGGTTCTTCAGGAACTTCAGGATCAAGTGGTTCATCCGGAGAAAGTGGTTCATCAGGTTCTTCAGGAACTTCAGGTTCAAGTGGTTCATCAGGAACTTCAGGCATAGATGGTAGTTCAGGTTCCTCAGGAACTTCAGGATCTTCTGGATCAAGTGGTACTTCAGGTATAAGTGGAGTTAATGGTACATCTGGTACTTCTGGTTCTTCTGGTTCATCAGGAACTAGTGGTTCTAGCGGTTCAAGTGGTACCTCAGGTATAGATGGTTCTTCTGGTTCTTCTGGTTCATCAGGTACAAGCGGAAGTTCTGGTTCAAGTGGTTCAAGTGGTTCAAGTGGTTCATCTGGAACTTCAGGTAGTTCAGGTTCATCAGGAACATCAGGTTCCTCAGGTTCATCAGGAGAATCTGGTTCAAGTGGTAGTTCAGGTACAAGCGGCTCAAGTGGTAGCTCAGGTACTTCAGGTATAAGTGGTATAAATGGTACATCAGGTACATCTGGCAGTTCAGGTTCCTCTGGCACTTCAGGTATAGATGGTAGTTCAGGTTCCTCAGGAACTTCAGGAAGCTCAGGTTCCTCTGGCACTTCAGGATCTTCTGGTTCAAGTGGTTCAAGCGGAACCTCGGGTTCAAGTGGCTCATCTGGAGAAAGTGGCTCATCAGGTTCATCAGGAACATCAGGTTCAAGTGGTTCTTCAGGAGAATCTGGTTCAAGCGGTAGTTCAGGTACTTCTGGTTCATCAGGAAGCAGTGGTACATCAGGTATAAGCGGTGTAGATGGTACATCTGGTACAAGTGGCTCAAGCGGAACTTCAGGTTCTAGCGGTTCAAGTGGTACTTCAGGTATAGATGGTTCTTCTGGTTCATCAGGTACAAGCGGTTCTTCTGGAAGTTCAGGTTCTTCAGGTATAGATGGTAGCTCAGGTTCATCAGGAACTAGTGGTAGTTCAGGTAGTTCAGGAACATCAGGTAGTTCAGGTTCATCAGGTACTTCTGGTTCATCTGGAGAAAGTGGTAGCTCAGGTTCATCAGGAACATCAGGAAGCTCAGGTACTTCTGGTTCATCAGGTACTTCAGGTATAAGTGGAGTTGATGGTACATCTGGTACAAGTGGTTCTTCAGGAACATCAGGTTCAAGTGGTTCATCAGGAGAAAGTGGTAGTTCAGGTTCATCTGGTACTTCAGGATCATCTGGTTCATCAGGAGAAAGTGGTTCATCTGGTTCTTCAGGAACTAGTGGCAGCTCAGGTTCATCCGGAGAAAGTGGTAGTTCAGGTTCATCAGGTACTTCAGGATCATCTGGTTCATCAGGATCATCTGGTTCAAGTGGTTCATCAGGTACTTCTGGTTCATCAGGATCTAGTGGCACATCAGGTATAAGTGGTGTAGATGGTACTTCAGGAACTTCTGGTTCTAGTGGTTCATCAGGCACAAGCGGAAGCTCAGGTTCTTCAGGAGAATCTGGTTCAAGTGGTTCATCAGGTACTTCTGGATCAAGTGGTTCAAGTGGTACTTCAGGTATAGATGGTAGCTCAGGTTCCTCAGGAACGTCAGGTTCAAGTGGTTCGAGTGGTACCTCGGGTTCATCAGGTTCATCAGGTACTTCAGGTGCTGACGGAACTTCAGGATCTAGTGGTTCATCAGGTACTTCAGGATCTTCAGGATCAAGTGGTACTTCAGGTATAAGTGGAGTTGATGGTACATCTGGTACTTCAGGCAGCTCAGGTTCATCAGGAACTAGTGGTTCTTCAGGATCATCGGGTACTTCAGGTTCATCAGGTTCATCAGGAGAATCTGGTTCAAGTGGTTCATCTGGAACTTCAGGAAGTTCAGGTTCATCGGGCACTAGTGGTTCATCAGGTTCATCAGGTACTTCAGGTGCTGATGGAACTTCAGGATCTAGTGGTTCATCAGGTACTTCAGGATCATCTGGTAGTTCAGGTTCAAGTGGCACTTCAGGATCTTCAGGTTCATCAGGCACTTCAGGATCTTCTGGTTCAAGTGGTTCAAGTGGTTCAAGTGGTTCAAGTGGTTCATCTGGAACTTCAGGTAGTTCAGGTTCATCTGGAACTTCAGGTTCAAGTGGTAGTTCAGGTACAAGCGGCTCAAGTGGCAGCTCAGGTACCTCAGGCATAAGTGGTGTAGATGGTACATCTGGTACTTCAGGATCATCTGGTTCCTCAGGAACAAGTGGTAGCTCAGGTTCTTCAGGAACTTCAGGTGCTGATGGAACTTCGGGTTCAAGTGGTTCATCTGGAACATCAGGTTCAAGCGGTTCCTCAGGAACATCAGGTTCCTCGGGATCTTCAGGTTCAAGTGGTACTTCAGGTAGCTCAGGTTCATCAGGAACAAGTGGCTCAAGTGGTTCATCAGGTACAAGTGGCTCAAGCGGTAGCTCAGGCACTTCAGGTTCATCTGGTACTTCTGGTTCAAGCGGAACAAGTGGTTCATCTGGAACCTCAGGTTCATCAGGTTCAAGTGGAACTAGTGGTTCTAGTGGTTCATCAGGTTCAAGTGGAACATCTGGAAGTTCAGGTTCATCAGGTACTTCAGGCAGTTCTGGTAGTTCAGGTACTTCAGGTATAAGTGGAGTTGATGGTACATCTGGTACTTCAGGTTCTTCAGGTTCTTCAGGTACTTCAGGTTCAAGCGGTTCTTCAGGAACTAGCGGAAGCTCAGGTTCAAGTGGTACTAGTGGTTCTTCAGGAACAAGTGGTTCTTCAGGAACTAGCGGAAGTTCAGGTTCATCAGGAACTAGCGGAAGCTCAGGTTCATCAGGTACTAGTGGTTCTTCAGGAACAAGTGGTTCATCAGGAACATCAGGTTCTTCAGGTACATCAGGTTCAAGCGGTTCTTCAGGAACTAGCGGAAGCTCAGGTTCAAGTGGAACAAGCGGTTCATCAGGAACATCAGGTTCTTCGGGCACTTCAGGTTCTTCAGGTACATCAGGTTCAAGCGGTTCTTCAGGAACTTCAGGTTCAAGTGGTTCATCAGGTACTTCAGGTTCATCAGGTACTTCAGGTTCATCAGGTACTTCAGGTATAAGTGGAGTTGATGGTACATCTGGTACTTCAGGTTCTTCAGGTACTTCAGGCAGCTCAGGTTCAAGCGGAACTTCAGGCAGTTCAGGTTCCTCAGGAGAATCTGGTTCTAGTGGTTCATCTGGAACAAGTGGTTCATCTGGAACTTCAGGTAATTCAGGAACCTCTGGTTCTAGTGGTTCATCAGGTACAAGCGGTAGTTCAGGTTCATCAGGTACTAGTGGTTCATCTGGAACAAGTGGCTCATCAGGTTCTTCAGGAACAAGCGGCTCATCTGGAACTTCAGGATCAAGTGGTACTTCAGGGATAAGCGGAGTTGATGGTACCTCAGGTACTAGTGGTTCATCAGGTTCTAGTGGAACTAGTGGATCATCAGGTTCATCCGGAGAAAGTGGCTCTTCAGGTTCAAGCGGAACTTCAGGATCATCAGGTAGTTCAGGAACTAGCGGTTCTTCAGGTTCATCAGGTACTTCTGGTTCAAGTGGATCAAGCGGTACTTCAGGTTCTTCAGGAAATAGTGGAAGTTCGGGTAGCTCTGGTACTTCAGGTTCTTCAGGTTCATCAGGTACTTCTGGATCAAGTGGTTCAAGCGGTACATCAGGTATAAGTGGGGTAGATGGTACCTCCGGAACAAGTGGCTCAAGCGGAACTTCAGGTTCTAGTGGAACTAATGGATCATCTGGAAGCTCAGGAACTTCAGGTTCATCAGGTTCAAGTGGAACAAGCGGTTCTTCTGGATCTAGTGGAACCTCAGGTTCATCAGGTTCAAGTGGTTCTTCAGGTTCATCTGGCACATCAGGTAGTTCAGGTTCTTCAGGTACATCTGGTTCTTCAGGTACTTCAGGTTCAAGCGGTAGCTCAGGTACTTCAGGTTCAAGTGGTTCAAGCGGAACTTCAGGATCATCTGGTTCATCAGGAACTAGTGGTAGCTCAGGTTCTTCAGGTAGTAGTGGCACAAGTGGTTCATCTGGTTCAAGTGGTTCATCTGGTACTTCAGGTATTGATGGTACTTCTGGTTCTAGTGGTTCATCAGGTACTAGTGGTTCAAGCGGATCATCAGGTACTTCAGGTATAAGCGGAGTTAATGGTACTTCTGGTACATCAGGCAGCTCAGGTTCAAGTGGAACAAGCGGCAGCTCAGGTTCATCAGGAACAAGCGGTTCATCAGGAACTTCTGGTTCATCAGGAACATCAGGTTCAAGTGGTACATCAGGTTCATCAGGAACATCAGGTAGTTCAGGTTCAAGTGGAACATCAGGCAGCTCAGGAACATCAGGTTCATCTGGTTCTTCAGGAACATCAGGTAGTTCAGGATCAAGCGGAACAAGTGGCTCTTCAGGAAGTTCAGGTTCATCTGGTACTTCTGGATCTTCTGGTTCATCTGGTACATCAGGTAGCTCTGGTTCTAGCGGAACAAGTGGAAGTTCAGGTTCATCTGGAACTAGTGGTTCATCTGGAACAAGTGGTTCAAGTGGTTCTTCAGGAACAAGCGGTTCATCTGGAACTTCAGGATCAAGTGGTACTTCAGGTATAAGTGGTGTAGATGGTACATCTGGTACTTCTGGTTCCTCAGGTTCAAGCGGAACAAGTGGAAGTTCAGGTACATCCGGTTCATCAGGTTCAAGCGGTTCAAGTGGTTCTTCTGGAACATCAGGTTCTTCAGGTTCAAGTGGAACTTCAGGATCAAGTGGTTCATCGGGAACTTCTGGTTCATCAGGTACATCAGGATCATCAGGATCTAGTGGAACTAGTGGCTCTTCGGGTTCATCTGGAACTTCAGGTTCATCAGGTACTTCGGGTTCATCTGGTACATCAGGCAGCTCAGGCACTAGTGGTTCTTCAGGATCAAGTGGAACTTCTGGTTCATCAGGATCTAGTGGTTCAAGTGGTTCATCTGGTACATCAGGCAGCTCTGGTTCTAGCGGAACAAGCGGCAGTTCAGGTTCATCTGGTACATCAGGCAGCTCAGGTTCAAGTGGAACTAGTGGCATAAGTGGGGTTAACGGAACTTCAGGTACTTCTGGATCAAGTGGTTCAAGTGGTACTTCAGGTTCAAGCGGTACTTCAGGTTCAAGTGGAACTAGTGGTAGCTCAGGTACAAGTGGCTCATCAGGCACATCTGGTAGTTCAGGTTCAAGCGGTACATCAGGTTCTTCGGGTTCATCTGGAACATCAGGTTCTAGTGGCACTTCTGGATCATCAGGAAGTTCAGGAACATCAGGAAGCTCAGGTTCAAGCGGCACTTCTGGTTCTTCAGGAACATCAGGTAGTTCAGGATCAAGTGGAACATCAGGTTCTTCAGGCAGCTCAGGTTCAAGTGGAACTAGTGGTTCTTCAGGTTCATCAGGTAGTTCAGGAACTTCTGGATCATCAGGTAGTTCAGGAACTTCAGGTTCAAGTGGTAGTTCAGGTACAAGCGGCTCAAGTGGCAGCTCAGGTACTTCAGGTATAAGTGGAGTAAATGGTACTTCAGGTACTAGTGGCTCTTCAGGTTCAAGCGGCACCTCAGGTTCAAGCGGAACTAGTGGCTCTTCAGGAACATCTGGATCAAGTGGAACTTCAGGTTCAAGTGGTTCAAGTGGTACCTCGGGTTCATCAGGTTCAAGCGGTACTTCTGGTTCATCAGGAACAAGTGGCAGCTCAGGTACATCCGGTTCATCAGGTTCAAGCGGTACCTCAGGTTCATCTGGTTCATCAGGAACAAGTGGCAGTAGTGGAACATCAGGTTCATCAGGAACATCAGGTTCATCAGGTACAAGTGGCAGCTCAGGTTCAAGCGGAACAAGTGGTTCATCTGGTTCAAGCGGAACATCAGGTTCAAGCGGAACTAGTGGAAGTTCAGGTTCAAGTGGTTCATCAGGAACAAGTGGTTCATCAGGTTCATCAGGTACTAGCGGTTCAAGCGGTACTTCAGGTATAAGCGGAGTTAATGGCACTTCAGGAACTAGCGGTAGTTCAGGTTCATCAGGTACTAGTGGCAGCTCTGGCACAAGTGGTTCTTCAGGTACTAGTGGTAGTTCAGGTTCATCTGGAACTAGTGGTTCTAGTGGATCAAGCGGAACAAGCGGTTCTTCAGGAACTTCAGGTTCAAGCGGAACAAGTGGTTCATCAGGTACATCTGGTTCTTCAGGTTCAAGCGGTACTAGTGGTTCAAGTGGTTCATCTGGTACTTCTGGTTCATCTGGTTCTAGTGGCACTTCAGGTTCATCCGGTACTTCAGGTTCATCCGGTACTTCAGGATCTAGTGGCACTTCAGGTTCTTCTGGTTCATCAGGAACATCTGGATCTTCAGGATCATCAGGAACTTCAGGTAGTTCAGGAACATCAGGAAGTAGTGGAACTAGCGGTTCATCAGGTTCATCTGGCACTTCTGGTTCTTCAGGATCAAGCGGTACTAGTGGTTCAAGTGGTTCATCAGGAACATCTGGTTCTTCAGGCACTAGTGGAAGTTCAGGTTCATCGGGCACATCAGGTTCATCAGGTTCAAGTGGAACAAGTGGTTCTTCAGGTACTTCAGGTAGTTCAGGAACTTCAGGTATAAGTGGGGTTAATGGTACTAGTGGAACATCCGGCTCATCTGGAACAAGTGGTTCTTCAGGTACATCTGGCTCTTCAGGTTCATCAGGAACATCGGGTAGTTCGGGATCTTCAGGAACTAGCGGTTCAAGCGGTACTAGCGGTTCATCAGGAACTTCTGGTTCATCTGGTTCATCAGGAACATCAGGTTCATCTGGTTCATCAGGAACATCAGGTTCATCTGGTAGTTCAGGAACATCAGGTTCAAGTGGAACTAGCGGTTCTAGCGGTACATCAGGTAGTTCAGGTTCTTCAGGAACATCTGGTTCTTCAGGATCATCAGGCACTTCAGGTTCATCAGGTTCTTCAGGAACATCTGGATCTTCAGGAACATCTGGTTCAAGTGGAACCTCCGGTTCATCAGGAACAAGTGGCTCAAGTGGTTCATCAGGTACAAGCGGCTCAAGTGGCAGCTCAGGTACTTCAGGTATAAGCGGAGTTAATGGCACTTCAGGTACTAGTGGCTCTTCAGGCACATCAGGTTCTTCAGGTACTTCAGGTTCATCTGGCACTTCTGGTTCTTCGGGTTCATCAGGAACTTCAGGATCAAGTGGTTCATCAGGAACAAGTGGTTCATCTGGTACTTCTGGTTCTTCGGGAACAAGCGGTTCTTCAGGTACATCAGGATCTTCTGGTTCATCAGGTTCATCAGGATCATCTGGAACTTCAGGTAGCTCTGGTACTTCAGGATCTTCAGGCACATCAGGTAGCTCAGGTTCATCAGGAACTTCAGGCTCTTCAGGTTCAAGTGGAACAAGTGGTTCTTCAGGCACAAGCGGAAGCTCAGGTACATCAGGTTCATCAGGAACTTCAGGTTCATCAGGATCAAGCGGAACAAGTGGTTCATCTGGTTCAAGTGGAACAAGCGGTTCTTCGGGAACATCAGGTTCATCTGGCACTTCAGGTATAAGTGGAGTCAATGGTACCTCAGGTACTTCAGGTAGTTCAGGTACTTCAGGTTCAAGCGGAACAAGTGGTTCTTCAGGAACATCAGGTTCAAGCGGTTCATCTGGTACTTCTGGTTCATCTGGCTCTAGTGGCACGTCAGGTTCATCTGGCACTTCAGGATCAAGCGGCACTTCAGGTTCAAGTGGTTCATCAGGAACAAGTGGTTCATCTGGATCATCAGGAACTTCTGGTAGTTCAGGTACCTCAGGAAGTAGCGGAACTAGTGGTTCATCTGGTACTTCTGGCTCTTCAGGTTCAAGTGGTACTAGCGGTTCATCAGGTACATCTGGTTCATCAGGTACATCCGGTTCATCAGGTACATCTGGTTCATCAGGAACTAGCGGAAGTTCAGGTTCATCAGGAACAAGTGGTTCTTCAGGTTCAAGCGGAACAAGTGGTTCTTCAGGAACTTCAGGCAGCTCTGGAACTTCAGGCATAAGCGGTGTAAATGGTACTAGCGGAACATCAGGTTCATCAGGAACAAGTGGTTCATCAGGAACTTCAGGTTCAAGCGGAACATCAGGCAGCTCAGGATCTTCAGGAACTAGTGGTTCAAGTGGAACAAGTGGTAGTTCAGGTACCTCTGGTTCATCAGGTTCATCAGGAACTTCAGGAAGCTCAGGTACTTCAGGTTCATCTGGAACATCAGGTTCAAGCGGAACTTCAGGTTCATCTGGTTCTTCTGGCACTTCAGGTTCTTCTGGCACTTCAGGCAGCTCAGGTACCTCTGGTTCTTCAGGAACTTCAGGTTCAAGTGGTTCATCAGGTACTTCAGGTTCTAGCGGAACAAGCGGTTCATCAGGAACAAGCGGTTCATCAGGTACTTCAGGTTCAAGCGGAACATCAGGTTCTTCAGGATCTAGTGGTACATCAGGTAGTTCAGGTTCATCTGGAACTAGTGGTAGTTCTGGTACTTCAGGCATAAGCGGTGTAAATGGTACTTCAGGTACTAGTGGTTCATCAGGAACTAGCGGAAGTTCAGGTTCATCAGGAACATCTGGAGTAAGTATAACAGGTCCTCAAGGAGCCCAAGGAGCAGTAGGACCTCAAGGTGCAACAGGTGCTCAAGGTGCTGTGGGACCTCAAGGAATTCAAGGAGCACAAGGTGCTACAGGAGCAACAGGAGCACAAGGTGCAGTAGGAGCTACAGGAGCACAAGGTGCAGTAGGAGCTACAGGAGCACAAGGTGCCACAGGAGCAACAGGAGCACAAGGTGCCACAGGAGCAACAGGAGCACAAGGTGCTACAGGAGCAACAGGCGCACAAGGTGCTACAGGAGCAACAGGAGCACAAGGTGCAGTAGGAGCAACAGGCGCACAAGGTGCTGCGGGTACTTCAGGTTCATCAGGAACTAGTGGAAGCTCAGGAACATCAGGATCAAGTGGTTCATCTGGAACTTCAGGTTCAAGTGGAACAAGTGGTTCATCAGGTACAAGTGGCTCAAGTGGCAGCTCAGGTACATCAGGTATAAGCGGAGTTAATGGTACTTCTGGTACATCAGGAACTTCTGGTTCATCAGGTTCATCAGGAACTTCAGGTGTAAGTATAACAGGCCCACAGGGTGCACAAGGTGCAACTGGACCTTTAGGACCTCAAGGTGCTCAAGGCGCAGTAGGCCCTCAAGGTATACAAGGAGCTCAAGGTGCAGTAGGTCCATTAGGTCCTCAAGGCGCTCAAGGTGCAGTAGGACCTCAAGGTATACAAGGAGCACAAGGCGCAGTAGGTCCGTTAGGACCTCAAGGAGCACAAGGTGCAGTAGGTCCATTAGGACCTCAAGGAGCACAAGGAGCAACAGGTGCAACTGGAGCACAAGGCGCAGTAGGACCTCTAGGACCTCAAGGAGCTCAAGGAGCAACAGGTGCAACTGGAGCCCAAGGTGCAGTAGGACCATTAGGACCACAGGGTGCTCAAGGCGCAGTAGGTCCATTAGGTCCTCAAGGCGCTCAAGGAGCAACTGGTGCAACAGGAGCACAAGGCGCAGTAGGTCCATTAGGTCCTCAAGGAGCACAAGGAGCAGTTGGACCTCAAGGTATTCAAGGAGCACAAGGTGCAGTAGGACCTTTAGGACCTCAAGGAGCACAAGGTGCAGTAGGACCATTAGGACCACAGGGTGCCCAAGGTGCTGCAGGTACTTCAGGTAGTTCAGGAACTTCAGGTTCAAGTGGTTCATCAGGTACTTCAGGTATAAGTGGAGTTAATGGTACTTCTGGTACATCAGGAACCTCAGGTGCAACCGGAGCACAAGGCGCAGTAGGACCTTTAGGCCCTCAAGGAGCTCAAGGCGCAGTAGGTCCATTAGGACCCCAAGGTATACAAGGAGCTCAAGGCGCAGTAGGACCTCTAGGACCTCAAGGAATTCAAGGTGCTCAAGGCGCAGTAGGTCCATTAGGACCAACAGGACCTCAAGGAGCACAAGGTGCAATTGGACCATTAGGACCTCAAGGTATACAAGGTGCTCAAGGTGCAACAGGTGCAACTGGAGCTCAAGGAGCAGTAGGTCCATTAGGACCTCAAGGACCAACAGGAGCTCAAGGAGCAGTAGGACCAGTAGGAGCACAAGGAGCACCATCATTTGTACCAGGACCAACAGGAGCACAAGGAGCAGTAGGACCACAAGGACCAACAGGAGCACAAGGAGCAGTAGGACCTTTAGGTCCTCAAGGAGCACAAGGAGCGGTTGGACCATTAGGACCCCAAGGTATACAAGGAGCTCAAGGAGCAACAGGTGCAACTGGAGCCCAAGGAGCAGTAGGCCCTCTAGGACCTCAAGGAGCACAAGGAGCGGTAGGACCATTAGGACCACAAGGAGCTCAAGGAGCGGTAGGACCATTAGGACCACAAGGTATACCAGGACCTCAGGGTAACGTTGGAGCACCCGGACCAACAGGAGCTCAGGGAGCTGTAGGACCATTAGGACCACAAGGACCAACAGGAGCTCAGGGAGCTGTAGGACCATTAGGACCTCAAGGAGCAACAGGTGCTCAAGGAGCAGTTGGACCTTTAGGCCCTCAAGGACCAACAGGTGCTCAAGGAGCAGTAGGCCCTCTAGGACCACAAGGACCAACAGGAGCCCAAGGTGCAACAGGTGCAACCGGAGCACAAGGATCACCATCAATTGTACCAGGACCAACAGGACCTCAAGGAGCACAAGGAGCGGTAGGACCACAGGGAGTACCAGGACCGGCAGGAGCACAAGGTGCAGTAGGACCTCTAGGCCCTCAAGGTATACAAGGAGCACAAGGAGCGGTTGGGCCATTAGGACCACAAGGACCAGCAGGACCAACAGGACCTGTAGGAGCACAAGGAGCAGTAGGACCATTAGGACCACAAGGACCAGCAGGACCAACAGGACCAACAGGAGCACAAGGAGCAGTAGGACCATTAGGACCACAAGGACCAACAGGTGCTCAAGGTGCTACAGGATCAACAGGAGCACCAGGACCAGTAGGAGCACAAGGTGCATTAGGACCTGTAGGACCTCCAGGACCTCAAGGATTTCCAGGACCGGCAGGAGCACAAGGAGCAACTGGACCATTAGGCCCACAAGGACCTACAGGAGCTCAAGGAGCTACCGGACCTCAGGGTGGTGCTGGACCTACAGGGGCTCAAGGAGCTACAGGAACAGGTTCCACAGGAGCACAAGGTGCTGCAGGACCTCAAGGAGCACAAGGAGCAACAGGACCAGCAGGTGGTTCGGCAAACCAAGTTCTTTATAAAGACGCAACTAATGCTGTGGCGGGTTCTGCAAACTTGACTTTTGATGGTGCTGAATTACAAGTTAATCAAGTATATTCGTTGGGAGCAAATACACCTTCACCTGCTGCTGCTGGTGAGATTAGAGCAACAGGTAATATTATTGCTTTCTTCTCAGATGGTAGATTAAAGAAAGATGTAGTTGAAATTGAATCAGCACTTGAACTAATAGAACAAATTAGAGGTGTTAGATTTAATTGGACTGAAGAAGCTGAAGCAATGGCACCTTCAAGAGTAGGTAAACGTGAAGTCGGAGTAATTGCCCAAGAAATTGAAGTAGTAATGCCAGAAGTTGTAGCAGAATGGGGTGAATATAAAACAGTTCTTTATGATAGATTAGTACCTTTGTTGATACAAGCTATTAAAGAATTAAAAGCAGAAGTAGATAACTTAAAAAATAAATAATGGCTATAGTACCATATTCTGGACAAGTATCTTATAATGATATAAGGTCTCAATTTGCAAGCCCCAGTAACTTTAATTTACAGAGTGCTTACAACGGTACTTACGGAGGATTCAACTCTTATAGCTACATTCAACCGGCCAATAATCCAGGGGGGAGTGATTACTCCCCCAATCAATGGTATGGATATGTTGGTGATTATATTTATTCTTCTAATTTAGTTACTGTTTGGGACGCTTGGCCAACTATTGGATCATATCCAGGTTCTGGGAATAACATTTCAGATACTTCAGGCAACAATGCTAATGGTAACATGCAAGCTGGAACCACTTGGGCTAATATTTACGGAGGTTACTGGGTATTTGATGGTACTGATGACCGTATTGCCAGTAATGGTGGTCAAGCATATTTTAATTTTACAAATCAAATATCTGTAGATTTTTGGGTTAAATGGGATGTTAATACTTTTATAAACTGGGGACAAGGATGTGGTC
>Ga0222713_10004073_pt1 | contig 14775 bp, 12 predicted proteins | sample C33_649DmetaG_FD_165061 | JGI IMG/M metagenome (GOLD analysis project Ga0222713, IMG submission 165061) | Estuarine water microbial communities from San Francisco Bay, California, United States - C33_649D | ecosystem: Environmental > Aquatic > Marine > Unclassified | place: USA: California...
GAGAAGCAGGCATTGTCCCGGCTTTTTCGTTGCTTTGCAAAGGTAAAGCCGTTTTGGTTCTTCTTCTATGCCCTATTCAGGTCTAATTACCCTCGAACAGTTTATTGTAGATCAACAGTCTCTGTACAAAGATGCTGGTGGTTCTCTGTCTAAGATTTTTCGCTCTTTGGAATTAGCGGCGAAAATGGTCAACCGCGATGTGCGCAAGGCGGGCTTGGTTGATATTTTGGGCAATCAAGGTTCCACAAACGTTCAAGGAGAAGAGCAAAAAAAGCTCGACGTCATTGCCAATGATATTTTCATTCAAGCCCTCTCGCGCTCGGGAGAGGTGAGCGTTGTGCTTTCTGAAGAAAACGACGACGCCTATTTTGTGCCAGGGGCTGAGAATGAGAAATACGTAGTGGCCATCGACCCTTTAGATGGTAGCAGCAATATTGATGTCAACGCCAGCATCGGTACCATTTTCAGCATTTACCGCCGCCCCAACCCTCAGCGAGATGCCAGCACTGAAGATTGCTTGCAAAAAGGCAAACACCAAGTAGCCGCCGGTTATTTCATTTATGGCTCCTCTACCATGTTGGTGTATACCACCGGGGTAGGGGTGAACGGCTTCACCCTCGACGACAACATTCAAGAATTTTGCCTGTCACATCCCAATATTGAAATTCCAGAAGATGGGAAGATTTACAGCGTGAATGAAGGGAATCTGGCTTCCTTCCCAGAGCCCTATCAGCAGTATTTGGCTTATTGCAAGGAGAAAGACAAAGCCACTTTTCGCCCGTATTCAGCCCGTTACATTGGTAGCTTGATTGCTGATTTTCATCGCAATTTGCTGAAGGGGGGGGTATTTCTATATCCGCCGACACAGTCTGCACCCAAGGGTAAGTTGCGCTTGATGTATGAATGCAATCCCATGGCCTTTTTGGTCGAGCAAGCCGGTGGCGCCGCCCATACTGGCGAAGAGCGCATCTTGCAAGTAGCGCCCAGCGAGTTGCATCAGCGTGTGCCGGTGATCATGGGTTCCAAGAACATGGTTCAGAAAGTGCTTGAATTTGTGGAGCAAAGCAGCCTGACAACCGCGAATCTTTAAGCGCTAAGGTCGCGAATGACCGCGATCGACTTCAATGATTTTCCTGGAAAAAAGCAGACCGATAGGTGGTGAATCAATTTGTCCAAGAGGGCTAAGCGTTCCATTTTGGGTGCATTCAACTGGCCTTTTATTTGGGCTTCCCTCAGCAAACGGCATTCGTCTGCGCTAATCAAATGGGCGGGCAAGCTGTTGGCATGGCCCCACTGACCCATTTGGGTGTCAATTCCCCCTTTTCGAGCGCCTTCTTGCAGGGGTAAACTTTGGCCCAGGGCTTCGGCCATATCCAGGCAGAGGGAGAGGGGAAACCAAGAAACAGGCACTTTGCCGTGGCTGAGGTTTTGAAAGTGTTGCTCCAAGCAATGGAACAAGTCAGGCTCGGGGTGCTCTTCGTGCAGACACAGGGATAGCAATTCCAGGGCAAAACTGCTGAGTTGTTGCATCCAAAATTGGGTTTCGGGTTGCATGGACAGCGGTTCGTTATGCAGGGCTTGGGCTTCCCGAATGCGGTGCAGACCAGAGCCATTTTTTCGCAGATAAACCACCTGCAAGAATTGACCCGGTTGGTAATAGGCGTTTTTGTTCTGCTTGCCGTGCAATCCTTGAATCAAAAAGGGCAGAAGGCCGTGTTCCAAGGTAAATAAGCGCACGACGGCCGAATGGTCGCTGTGCGGGATTTTATGGACGACGAGTGCCGCAGTTTTGGTAAGCATGGCTAGCGGCCGTCAGCAACGGCGCTTAGTCGACCCAATCGGCTATGAAAAGGTTGGTGTCACGCGTGCCCCCGTTGTTGCGGTTGCTCGAAAATACCAACTTTTTGCCATCGGGAGAGAACATGGGGAATGCATTGAAAATGCTTTCATGGGTGATGGCTTCCAGTCCTTGCCCATCGGTACCAATCATGTACAACTGAAAGTCGTAGCCGCGAGCGCTATGGTGATTGGAAGAAAAGATGATTTTCTCTTGCGACGGATGAAAGAAGGGGGCCCAGTTGGCTTTTCCCAAGTGGGTGACCTGCTTCAGGTCAGTTCCATCGACATTCACGGTGTATATTTCCATGTTAGTAGGCTCTACCAAGCCTTGTTTGAGAAGGTCGACATAATGAGCGCTATCTTCTGGGGTAGAGGGGCGTGAAGCTCTAAAGACCAATTGCTTGGAGTCTGGAGAGAAGAAGGCGCCTCCATCGTAACCCAGGCCATGGGTGATCTGGCGTGGGTTGGAGCCGTCGATGTCCATGATCCAAAGCTCCAAATCTCCACTGCGTGTCGATGTGAAAACAATGGACTGACCGTCTGGAGACACGGTGGCTTCGGCGTCATAGCCGGGTTCTTGGGTTAGTTTTTGAACGATATTGCCCCCTTTGTCGGCCACGTAAATATCAAATGATTCGTAAATGGGCCATACATATTTACCATGCGATTCAGGGACTGGGGGACATTCTTTGCCTCCCTCGTGGGTAGAAGCAAACAGCATGTATTCATCGCCAGGCATGAAATAGGAGCAAGTGGTTCGTCCCATACCGGTAGAAATCATGCTGGGCTTGGCAGGCCCCATGAGTTGCCCGTCAGCTTGGGCTTGGACGTTGAGGTCTGCGATAGGGCTGTAAAAAATTTGGTCACACTGCAGGCCCCAAGCCGGGTTGTTGCTCTGAAAAACCAATTGTTGGCCATCAAAGCTGAAGTAAGCTTCGGCGTTGTCGCCACCGTAGGTCAACATGCGAAGGTTCTGGAGGTGTTTGGATTCCAAAGAAACACTTTCGCTGGATTGAGCTTGAGTCAAGCCAGCGGCTAGCAGGCTCATGAGGTAAAAAGATGATTTTTTCATTGCAGTAGTTCCCAAGCCATTTTGGGGAATCCCTTAAGGCCTTGGTCGTTGTAATAGCTCACAAACTTAAGTTTGAAGTAATTGCCGCTTTCATCTCGAATCAAGAAAAACTTGTTGGGGACTATGGTGTATTGATTCGTGGCTTGGTCAAAGGCCTTCCAATCGTAACCGATTTCATTCCATTTGCGTGAATACGTTTGCTTTTTTGCGATGTCCAGGTCAACGGTTTCGAAGCTATTGGGACTTCCCAATTCGCAAACCTCCAGTCGGGCAGAGTTGATCAATACCCCGCGCAATACATACGGATACAGAATTCCCGTCCCAGGTTCAGGTACGGGCTCTTTGTAGGTGGTAAAGACGATGTCCCAAGCTTCTTTGCGCAGCGGTTCGTTTTGAACATCGTTGTGTTCAGCAAAAGAGTAATACACGTAGTTTTTCTCTTCGTTGGTGCGCATGTAGGTGGCATAGCGGGCCTGAGCCTCGTTCAAAGGGCCCCAGCGAAAACTGTATACGCCTGCCCGATAGCCTGTCAATTCGATTTTCAAATAGCGCTCTGCTCCCAAGCTGTCCTCCCCGCGGTCCAAGATGTACACGGCGGGTTTGGTGCCGAAATGACCGGGAGATTCGTACAGAAAGGGTTGCCCGAAGGCCAGGGAATCGTGATTGCCGTTTAAAATGTCGCTGTTCCAAGTAGCCGAAGTCAAATCGCTCATGCCGACCTCATTGAACTTTTTGCCTGGGAACTGGGCCAAGGAAAAGGCCTGGTTTTTTCCCCCATTGATCATGAGATGAGGGTTGTTGCTGCACGCGAAAGCAATGTCCCACAAGCCGAATGGGTTGGTGCTGCCACTTTGGGAACCGAAGTGAAACCAAATTTGGTTTTCGTAATTCTCTCCCATGGCAAACTCCTGGGTTTGCAGACCGGCGGGGACTTGGGGTTGAGGATACAAGGGTTCCTCTTTCTCACAAGCTGTAAAAACCAGGGAAAAACTCAGGACTAAAAGGACAATGCTGGATGAAAAACGATGCTTCACGTGCCGACTACAAAGTTACTTTGATGGCCATGAACAGCGTTCGGCCAGGGGAAATATTGAGATTTTGTGACGCAGCGCTATGCGGGGTTGAGAGCAATCCGGCAGATCCGATGCGCTGAATGCCCAATGCATTGTTGCAACCGGCTTGCCACTGCAGGATGGAGCCCGTCAGTCGACTCCATGTTAAGGGGACGGTTTTGGCCCAAATCACATCAAGCAGGGTAAAGGGGTCAATGGAATAGGTGCTGCCTGTTGTGTAAAATCCCTGCTGTTTGCCACTGAATCGGGCGTAAACGTTGACAGAAGAAGACTGCTTGGGGAATTTGTACTCAGCGTTCCAAACAGCCTGAAGAGAATTCCAACCTTGCTTTTGCCCGCTGGAATCTATTTGAACCCAGGAGCCAACCCATGTGCTGGAAATGCGGCTATTCCAACGGGGGGCAAAATATTCCAATTGAGGGGTTATGCCACGGGTTTCCAGCTTGCCGATGTTGATGTACTGGTAGTAATTGTATCGAGCGTCAAGCAGGGCTAATTCAATGCGATTTTCGACAAAATTAGCAAAGGCATTGGCTTTGAAAATGGCTCCATGGTCGGCGTTCAGAGAATGGCGGTATTCCAAGGTTCCCGTGTAGTTGTTGCTCCACTCTGGTTGCAGTTGGGCATTGCCGTGAATGTTGTGATTGATGTCTACAAATAAGAAATACAACTCTTTCAAGCTAGGCGCTCGAAAAGCACGGGCCGCTGAGGCCCTGAGCGTCAGGTGTTCGCTGAGTTGCCATTTGCTTTGAATGGAGGGTACGCAAGGCGCCCATCTCCATTGATCGGAAAAGGAGGTCAATTCCCCGAATTGGTTATTCAAGGACCAGCGAGCGGCCGGTCGCAATTGCCACCAGGGAGCTATGCGCCATTCCAAGCTGGCAAAGGCCGAAATGGAAATCAAAGGCCTCAGGCCCTTTACTCGCAAACTTTGGAGTGTTTCGCCGTTGGCTTCATAGCCCAGCATCCAGTTCAAAGCCCGTTGTTGGCGTGATCCCCAAATGCCGCGGCTATTGAATTGCTGGTTGTAGGTGGTGTCTTGTTCGTTGGCTCCTGTTAATTTTTGTTCGCCGCTAACCAAGTTGCGCCAGAAGCTCACTTTGTCGCGTTGGTAAAAGTTCAGGCTGTTTTGCCACTGGAAATCGTTTCGGGAGTTTAGGTGAATCAGGCTGTTTTGGCTGAAGTCGAGCCGCTGGGTGTAGAAATAGTTGGTGTAGCCGTTAACGGTGCTCAGGTTGGATTCTGCATTGCTGCGATCGGTCAATTTTTCATGGAAAAACTGGGTTTTGAACTGATGTTCAGATCGGTTTCCTCGGTGCTGCAATTGCCCACCTGCAAAGAATTTGGTTTTGGGTCTCCAATCCATCATGCGGGTGCTGGGGTCAAGGTCGACGCCATATGAAAAATGGCGTCCAGCGAAGGCAGAGGCTCCCCATGGGCCGCGGCTCCATTGTGCGTTGGCATCCAAGTTGCGCCATCCAGCCCCGTCAATGTAACTGTGCAGGTTGAGGTTTTTTTGCTGCTGTTGGGGGCGCTTGCTGATGATGTTGATGAGCCCTCCAATGGCATCAGAGCCATAGATGACGCTCATGGGGCCTTCTATGATTTCGATGCGTTCCACCTGGTTGGTGGGAATCTGAGACAGGTCGATGTTGCCGTTGAGCCGACCGACCATGGGTACGCCGTCAATCAATACTTTTACATCGGCACCTCCCATTCCTTGCAATTGCAATCCACTCCCGAGTATGGCATCTTGAGAGACGCGAATGTTCGATTGGTTTTGCAGCACAGCGTCAACACTTTGGGCCGCCATGGATTCAATTCGCTTGCGGGAAATGACCTCAATGGAGTAGGGCGCTTTGCTGATGGCCGTTGGGTTCAGACTGCCGGTGATCGATACGGGGTCGATGCGTTCATCGTTGGCCAAAATGAGGACCTTGTAGCCTTCGGGCTTGGGTTGAATCAAGGTGAGGGTAGTTGGGCGAAAACCAGGGTCTTCCGGGATGATTTCAACCGTCAAGGGAAATGAGCCCTGAAAATGCACGAGGCTCGAGCTGTCGATGTCTTTCCAAATGGATTGGGGAGCACCGGGTTTGCGAAGGGCAATTTTGCAGGCGGGCAGGTTTCCACCATTCGATGTCTCGAGTTGAAGATGGAATACTTCTCCAGTATCCAACGCAGCAGCGAATCGAACGGGCGACGATTGGCCCGCCACGAGGCTGGGAATTCCAAGTCCCAATAAGAAAGCTATGCGCCAAATAGCCGGCATCAATTTTTATACAGGAGTTGGGAGTAGATTTGCTCGTTTTGCTGGCAAAAAAGCAGATACCTACCGCTTGGTACGTGAGCGAAGTTGGCTGTAAAATATGGGCTTGTCAGATTTTCCTTCTCCACAAGCTGTTCGTGCACCCATTGGCCTGTTTCCAAGTTCATCAATCGAATTTTCAGGGGTAGATGGCCCGAAATGGGAAGGTGAAATACGTCGCTGCAGGGGTTCGGGAAGCCCTTCAGAGGTAGCGTGATAGAGTGGGATTCTACGCCTAGAATTTGGCTTGCCAACATGAGTTCAAAAGCAATTTTACCCGTGCTTCTGCCTTCAAAGGCTACAAAACGAATCAAGGCAGATTGGCTGTCACTTTCGATCCAATAGCTTCGATTGGGAACCATCTTGTAGGAGCTGCTTTGCCCGTCGTAGAATTTCCAATCATAGCCAATGGGGCTCAAGCTAAATTGGGTAGGTCCTGAATAGGCCCAGAACGAATCTTGTGCCCATTGCCAAGTTTTACCCTCAATCGGCATGACACGAATGTGAGGGGCGCTTTGAACTCCTACTACGGGGTAGGCGATTGTTTGCTGATTGGTGCTGTCCCAAAGAGGTTGGAAATATTGGAAAAAGCGCAAATCCCAGCTCCATTTTTCAGGTTCGATGTTCAATTGGCCTTTTTCGGCTCCCCAATATTTATGGTAGCGGTAGGGAGATGCTTTCTGCAGCAATGTATCGGTGATGGCCGGGCTTCCATCGAAGGCTTGGTAGCGAATGACCAAATCGCCGTTGATTTTCTGGACCACTGGCCAAAATTTGTATCGGGGTTGTCCTTGGAAAACCAACAGGAACAATGAATCACCGACGACTTCATGGCTATTGGGGTTGTAGACTCCCCATGAAAAATCCCACACATTGGCCTTGTTCTTGGTTTGGTTGAAGGCGCCCAACAAGGCATCTTCGGTTGAATTGTAGAAAAGAGGCCACTGCTTCCAGTTGCTGGTATCCATTTTTCCCCAATCGGCAACAGTTCCATGCGGATATTGGCGCAATTCCCAACCTTTGGCGTGATTCAAACGAAGGCAGTTGTCGCGGGAAACCGTGGTGTGAGACAGGTCCCAATCGCTTTGATTCGATACTTGGCTCACTCCATTGCGCAGGGAATAAAAAACCTCTTGCTGGTAGTTGAAACCCAATACGACGCTGTCTCGCTTGATGGTCTGGCTATAAAGTGTTGGCGAACATCCCAATAGCAGCATGAAAAGTAAGAAATGAAACGGGCGGCAGAACCTGGAATTCATATAGGGGCAAAGGTACTTGAGCGCTGAAGTGGCCTAGGGCAAAGGGCTGTCATAAATTTGTCAAAGCCCAAGCCCGTTCGGCCCAATCTATTTCGGGTGTTCGCTCCTTAAAAAGTACCTTTGCTGCTCAATGGCCAAAATCAGCATCAACATCAAACAAGGTTCGCTCAGTCAGCCCGAAGTAGTTTTGGGAATCGATTTGGGAACTACCAATAGTTTGGTAGCTTGGGTTCCCGCGGGGGAGCGTGATCCGCAGATTTTGGAATCGTCAGAGGGGCGTTTGACTCCTTCGGTCTTGTATTTCCCCCAAGAGGGATCTCCCGTCGTGGGCAAACGTGCCTGGGAGGCCTTGGAAAACGAGCCTGAGCGCTGTGTGGCGAGCGTAAAACGATTGCTGGGAAAAAGCGCGGGCGATTTGGAATCAGCCTCCTTGCACTGGGGCTATCGATTGGTCGAAACCAGCGAAGATTCCATGGTTCAGGTCGAAGTCGATGGACGCTACTACGATCCCATCTTTTTGTCGTCTCTGATTTTGAAGGAGCTCAAACGCAAGGCAGAGGCTGCTTTGGGTCAGTCCGTGAGCAAAGCTGTCATCACCGTTCCCGCTTATTTCAATGATTCTCAGCGCCAAGCCACCCGCGATGCTGGCAAATTGGCAGGTCTGGATGTCTTGCGCATCATCAACGAACCCACTGCGGCGAGTTTGGCCTACGGCTTGAACAGCGGCACGGAGTCCAAGACGATTTTGGTCTATGACCTTGGGGGTGGGACCTTTGACGTCAGCATTTTGCAGTTGGACGATGGTGTATTTGAGGTCCTGTCTACCCATGGCGATACGCAGCTCGGTGGCGATGATTTGGACTGGGCCATTGCTCAATTTTGGGCCGATCAACAGGGTTTGACCTGGGATTCTCAAGGACAATCCCTGAAGCATATCGCCGAGCGCGCTAAGAAGCAATTGAGTTTGGCGCCTAGGGTCCATTTTCAGGCCTCGCTCGGGGATTTAGAACTCTCGCTGTCTTTCGCAGAATTGGAATCCATTGCCTCCCCTTGGATGGCCAAAACCCAAAAAAGCATCGACCAAGCCTTGCAACTGGCAGACTTGACCGAAAACGATATCCAAGAAGTGGTACTGGTAGGCGGAAGCACGCGTTTCCCCAACATCGAGCGCATGTTGGCTCAGCGTTTTACGCAGAGTCGCATCAACCGAGAAGTTAACCCCGATGAGGTCGTGGCACTGGGAGCGGCCATTGAAGCCGATGTCTTGGCGGGCAACCGAAGCGACGTGCTGTTGCTGGATGTTACCCCCTTATCCTTGGGCATCGAAACGGCAGGTTCGCTGATGGATGTCATCATACCCAGAAACAGCAAAATACCCACCCGCATGGCTCGTGAGTACACCACTTCTGTAGATGGGCAGGTCAACCTAAAAATAGCCGTTTACCAAGGTGAGCGAGAGTCGGTTTTGCACAACCGAAAACTGGGAGAGTTTATCTTGAAGGGAATACCGGCCATGCCCGCAGGCTTGCCCAAAATACAAGTGGGTTTTGCCATCGATGCCAATGGTTTGCTGCAAGTCAGCGCAAAAGAATTGCGCAGCGGTGTTCAGCAAGAAATTGAAGTCAAACCTCAATACGGATTGACCGATACCGAAGTAGAGCAGCGGCTTTTGGAGAGCATGGAGCATGCTTCTGCTGATATGCAGGCCCGTCAGTTGACAGAAGCCCAGAACGAAGGTCAGCAAATCCTTTACGCCACCGAGCGTTTTTTGGAAAAACACCAGGCTTTGTTAAGTGAAGAAGAAATTGAAACCACCCGGCAACGTTGCGCTGAATTGAAGCGTCTAATGCAGCAAGATGATCGCCATGCTTTGATGGCGGGAATCGAGGCTCTGAACGAAGCGACTAGGCCCTTTGCCGAGCGCGTGATGGACATAGCCGTGGCTGAAGCCCTTAAGGGCAAAACCTTATAAGCATGATGAAGCGCCTAGTCCTATTGCTCGTGTTGACCGCCCTCGGCTGCCGCCTCGGGATCGCCCAAGATCCCGGTGTGGACCGCGAATGGGAACAGCGTCAAAATTTCGGGTTGAAAATGGGCTTGGGTTTCAACAGCATGTACGGCGGTGAACTGCGCAATCCAAGGCCATTGCTGGGGTACTCGACCGGTTTTTTCTGGCACGGAGATCCCTTGAAAAAGCGCAAGTGGGATCCGCAAATGGGCTTAGACCTGCGTCTTCGCGGCAGCAATTTTGCGAACGCTAGGCCCACCGATACCGTCATCAATTCGGCGTATACCCGCATTTCGCTGCTCAGTTTGGATGCGCCCCTTATGATGAACTTCAGGCTCAAGCCTCAAAAGAAAGACCAGTACCGCTGCTTGCAACTGGGAGTAGTGGCCTCCTTGAATTTTCGCTCGGTGGTATTCAAAGGTCCCAACCGCATTCCCGCCCAGGCCGATGTCTTTTTGGACCGCTGGGAAAACTTGCCTCTGCATCCGCTGGAAAATTCGCTGCACTTGGGCTATCAATCGCGCGGCAACGCCACCGGTGTTCAATGGGCCCTGAATTGGGGAGTGACCGACCTGAACGACAACTTCGCATTGGAGGGCTTGGCGCCCATCACGGGAACCGGGAAGCGCATTTCAACTTGGTCCCTTCAGTTCGGCTTGCTGTTTTAACTTTGCAGCCGCTTTCAAAGCGATAGCCTTTGCCCATGCCCAGCGTTTCTTTCTATACCCTTGGTTGCAAGTTGAACTTCTCAGAGAGTTCTACCATGGCCAAGCAGTTGGCTGACAAAGGCTTTGAGCGCAAGGAATTTCAAGACGCGGCTGATCTGTACGTCATCAACACCTGCAGCGTAACCGATCATGCCGATCGCAAGTGCAAGAAAGTGGTCGCAGAAGCTCTGCGCTACAACCCCAATGCGTACATCGTGGTGGTGGGTTGCTATGCGCAGCTCAAGCCTCAGGAAATCGCCGAAATTCCCGGCGTCGATTTGGTCTTGGGAGCCGCTGAGAAATTTCAGTTGATCGATCACCTGCACAGCCTCAGCAAAGAAGAGAAAGCCCGCACCTACAACCGGCCCATCAAGGAGACGCGTGAATTCGTGCCCGGTTTTTCTGAGGGCGATCGCACGCGCAGTTTCCTGAAAGTGCAAGACGGTTGCGATTATTTCTGCACCTTTTGCACCATACCCTTGGCCCGCGGTCGAAGCCGAAGTGCGAACATTGCCGATACGGTGAAGCGCGTTCAAGAAGCCGCTGCTTCTGGAGCCAAAGAAATCGTATTAACCGGGGTAAACCTGGGCGATTTCGGCGTGGGTCACGGTGAAACCTTTTACGAATTGGTTCAAGCCTTGGATTCAGTTGAAGGGGTAGAGCGGTTTCGAATCTCCAGCATCGAGCCCAATTTGCTGAGCAATGACATCATTGAATTTGTCGCCCGAAGTCAAAAATTCGTTCCTCATTTTCACATTCCCCTGCAAAGTGGAAATGATGAAATTCTGCAGCGCATGCGCCGCAAATATTTGCGCGAAACCTATGCCTCTCGTGTTGCTTTGATCAAGGAGCGCATGCCCGAGGCTTGCATTGGAGTGGACATCATTGTGGGTTTCCCCGGTGAGTCAGAAGCCCATTTTCAAGATACATTTGACTTCGTTCACGGGCTGGATGTGTCGTATTTTCATGTCTTTCCGTACAGCGAGCGGCCCAATACCACAGCGCGCAAAATGGCCGATCGAGTTCCGCTGGGCGTACGCCAAGATCGGGTGACCCGGCTTCGCAATTTGAGCGAAAAAAAGCGCCGCCAATTTGCTGAATCCCAGTTGGGCCAAACCCGTCAGGTGCTCTTTGAGGCCGAAGATCGCAAAGGCTGGATGCAGGGATTTACGGAGAACTACGTGAAAGTTCAAGCCCCCTATGATCCCTTGCTGGTCAATACCCTGAGTCCCGTTTTGCTCGAGACCTTGGATGCCGAAGCCACGGCTTCAGGTCCCATCGTCGCGGTTTAAGCTTTCTAGCGCGTACTTCGGGTTTTGAAGCGCGTGCTGCATGCTGTAATTTGCAGCGTGTTTCCAACCCTTTACCATGCATTAAAAGACCTACTCGGCCTGGAGATCCACGCCTTGGAGATGGTCAATACCTTCGGTCTGTTTGTGGCCTTGGCCATCGCTGCTGCCTTTGCGGTAATGGCGGCCGAATTCAAGCGCCGCACCGAGTTGGGTCAAATGCCTCAGGTACCGGTGAAAACGGTGGTTGGGAAACCCTATCCCGCGAGTGACTATGGGTGGAACGGGCTGCTGGCCTTTGTGTTTGGCTATAAAGTGCTCTGGATCATCTTGGAGTCAGGAGAGGGCTTTGTGCCCCAAGAGCATCTGGCCACTTCTGAAGGGAGTTTGATGCTGGGCGTTGTGGCCTCTGCTGGATTTTTGGCTTGGCGTTATTGGGAAGATAAAAAGCAGCGTTTGCCCGAGCCCCGCGAAGAGTTGACCCTGCAAGATGCTTCCTTTCATATGGGCGGGGTGACCACCATGGCCCTGCTATTTGGTTTCTTGGGTGCCAAGGTCTTTCACTTGCTCGAAAATCTAGAGACCTTTCACCTGTCAACCTTGCTGACCGACTTGTTTACATCTGGCGGTTGGACCTTTTACGGTGGTTTGATTGGCGGTGCAGCTGCCGTTCTGGTTTACGTGCACCGCAAGGGTTTGCCTTGGCGCTACGTCTTGGATGCCGGCGGTCCCGCCATGATGTTGGCTTACGGTTTGGGTCGCTTCGGATGCCACTTTTCAGGCGACGGCGATTGGGGAGTAGCCAACTTGAAGCCCAATCCAGGCTTGCCCGATTGGCTGTGGGCCTATCGGTATCCGCACAACGTGCTGGGCCGCGATTATACTTGGCAGGGCATGGAGCGAATTCCCGGATGCGAGGGCCGTTATTGCCAACAATTGATAGACCCCGTTTGGCCGACTCCTTTGTACGAAGCCTTGATGGCATTGGCGCTCTTTGCAGTGATTTGGTGGTTGATTCGGCCCCGCAGTTTGGCGGCGGGCCAGTTGTTTTCGGTATACCTGGTTTTTGCGGGCTTGGAACGCTTTTTGATTGAATCGATTCGGGAGCACGGCGATAGTTTGTATCACCTGGGAAGCATGGTGTTTTCTCAGGCTCAAATGATTTCGGTGTTGCTGCTCTTAGCAGGAATAGCCTCATGGATCTACTTCGGTCGAAACACAGCAAAGCCATAGCCCTTTGGGCTCTGGTTTTCTTTATTGGGCGCCCCGTTCAGGCGCAGTCTACTGATACGGTGTATCTGGAGGTCATGGACCCCATTTACATTCAGTCCAACATGGACGAAGCCCGACGCAAAGAATATGAATTGTTGAAGCGACGGGTGCGCAAAACGCTTCCATACGCCAAGATGGCGGCTACGCGCATGCGGGCCATGGAAGATAAGCTTCAGACCATTCAAGGCCGACGGGCTCGAAACCAGTACGTCAAGCAATGCGAGGCGGCCATCAAGGCTATGTATATGGAACAGTTGAAGAATTTGACCATAGGGGAAGGCCAAGTGCTCATGAAATTGATACACCGCGAAACGGGGAGTACGACCTGGGAAATCATGAAAGATTACCGAGGCACGACCGAAGCTCTGATGTGGCAGGTGTTTGGCTCATTTTGGGGGCATAATCTCAAGGTTGAATTCGACCCTTCGGTTGATTACCAAATTGAGCACATCATTCAGTTTGAACGCTTGGAATAGGCGCGGTCGCGGCATCAATGGCGCTGCCTGAGCAGGCTGTATAGCAGCACAGGGGCTCCAATGAGAGCGCTGACAGCATTGACTTGCAACAAGTGATGTGGCAGCAGGTGATGGGCTAAAAAATCAGCACTTAAGGCCAGGAAGGAACCCCAAATGGCGCTGTGAATCCAAAGTCTTCGGTGGCTTCCAGAGCCCAGCAATTCCCGAGCAATATGGGGCGCTACTAAGCCTATGAAAGAGATGGGACCGCAGAGGGCGGTTATCCACGCGGCGCCTGCGGCGCCGCCGGCTATCAACCAGCCGCGCATTTGCTTCAACGATAGGCCACCGCTCTGGGCATAAGTATCTCCCAATAAAAAACTATCCATGGCGGCTGCTCGCCAAAAAGCCAAGCCCATCAGGCTGGTAAGCAAAATGGCCAATCCGGGCAGTTGAGCCAAGGTCAAGCGTTCAAAGGAGCCCATGTTCCACAACGAAAACATTTTCAAGCGCTCGGCGCTCGCCAGGTTTTGCAACAAATCGGTAGCGGCTCCAAACGCGAAACTGAGCACCATTCCAATCAACAACAGGGATTCGGTGCTGCGCTGCCGGCGCGAGAGAAACAGCTGCAAGGCCAAAGCGGCAAAAGCGCCCAAAAGGGCTAAGGCGATTTGGCCATTGAGGCTCAATTGAACGCCTTGGTATTGCTCAATCCCAAACAGGCCTAAGGCCATGGCTAAGGTCGCGCCAGGGCTTATGCCAATTAGGAATGGGCCCGCCAAAGGGTTGCGAAACAGGGTTTGGAGAAACAGGCCCGATAGGGCCAATGTGGCGCCGGCCATGAGACCGCCTAAAACCCTGGGCCAGCGAAATTCCCACCACAAATAGGCATTTTCAACAGGGGCATCGAACCACAATTCCCAGGCGCATATTCCCGTGCACAGGGCTAGAGCGATCCAAGTGAAATGGCTTTTCATGGTTGTTTGATGAGCCGGTAAAAGTACAGCGAATCGGGCTGCGGGAGCGAATCTTGGGTTAAATGAATCAAGTCAGAGAGCAATTGATCAGGGCGCACGCTGCCCTCGTTGTACCATCGGTTGACCTGTCCAGGCAAATCGCCTTTGTCGCATTGAGCGACCCGCAATTGGGTTTGACGGCTCAACGGCATTAAACGCGGCACACGGTCGGCCATGCAATCCCAGTCGGGGCAATCGCCGGGGTGTATCCACAGCAATTGGGGTTGGGAATTCCATAGGCCAACGGCTTCCTCTATGCCCATGACCATTACCTCGCTTTGGCTTTCTTGGGGCCAAATGGCTGTGCCTCCGGCGTCTCGAATCAAAGTGCTCAAATAGGCGTTTTGGCCGGGGAAGGTCCAATTGCCTGCGTAGGGCAAGTTGCAAAAAACGGGTTTGGGCACTTTGGCTTGTTGGGCGAGTTTTTGGTAGTTGTGCTTGACAAGGCTGTATAGGGAGTCGGCTTGCGAATAAGCCCCG
>Ga0222713_10004078_pt1 | contig 14768 bp, 16 predicted proteins | sample C33_649DmetaG_FD_165061 | JGI IMG/M metagenome (GOLD analysis project Ga0222713, IMG submission 165061) | Estuarine water microbial communities from San Francisco Bay, California, United States - C33_649D | ecosystem: Environmental > Aquatic > Marine > Unclassified | place: USA: California...
CTGCACCCGCTCCCAAGCCCAAAGCTGCACCCGCTCCCAAGCCCAAAGCTGCACCCGCTCCCAAGCCCAAAGCTGCACCCGCTCCCAAGCCCAAAGCTGAGCCTGAACCCAAGGCTGTAAGTCCTGCTCCCGTTTCGGTTGTCATTGCTCCTAAACCGGCTGTCAGTCAGCCGGGGTTCCCCATTGCCATGACTTGCGACAATGAATTTGATTTGTATGTTGCGGGCAAAAAGGTGGGGAAAGGCGACACCTGGACAACCACATATGAATTCTCTCCCATTGTCAAAACGGGAGATGTCATTGCGATTGATGGAGTTGATAAGGGCGGACCTGCTGCATTCATTGGCGTGTTCAATGGCAAGGTCACCAAGCCCGCTGACTGGAAGTGTACAACTTCTAAATTCTCCAACTGGAATGAAAATTCGTTTGATGACTCTGCATGGCCTCGCGCGGTTAGTTATAGCAGAAATCAGGACAATAATGTTTGGCGGTCGGTTAGTGGTGGGTCTCGTCCAAAAATCCCCGCTGATGCGGAATGGCTTTGGACCAGCAACAATGAAAATCATGACCGAGTGTTTTGCAGATACACGCCTATCAAGGCAGAAACACCCAAGGTCGAGGCTCCCAAGGTCGTTGTTGTGCCCAAGGTCGAGGCTCCCAAGGTCGAGGCTCCCAAGGTCGTTGTTGTTCCCAAGGTCGAGGCTCCCAAGGTCGTTGTTGTTCCCAAGGTCGAGGCTCCCAAGGTCGTTGTTGCACCCAAGGTCGAGGCTCCCACCAACCCCAATGTCGGTGTCTCGTCGGCGTCGTCTTCGGCTTCAAAATCGTTGTCGGATTCCAAAGACGATGTCATTGGAAACGTGAACAACATGCACACTCGCATTGTCTCCATCATTCATGAAACTCAAACTCTTCAAAAGAGAGAAATTGAGCAAAATAAAAAGAACGTTAATTTCTCTCAAACCGATTTGGACAAATTCATGATGAAGCAAGACGATGAGCAGAACCAGTTGCAGCGCTTGCATGCCAGCATCATTAAGACGAATCAAAGCATTGCGCGCCACTACGCTCAGATGAACGCGGATTCGCTCTATTTGCAGAAGTTGGACCTCATCAAGCCGCAATTCCTGCAAACGCTGGATGCAACCAACGCCAATTTTGCCGCGCTTTCGGGCCATGTATCCAAACTGGCGAACGACGAGCACAAAAAATTCATGCAGGCCATTCTGTCCCGGTCCCAAAATCAAACCGTCTACGACACGCGCGACCTGGCTCAGGCTTTTCTTGCGCACTATGAAAAATACAAGCACGTTCTGCGCGCGGATTCTGATGCATACAATCAGGACTTGTCCAATTTGAGGATTTGAACCAGAAATATGCATCCGGACAGACAGTGTTCAGCGGTTTGAAGGCCGAGGTTGCCCGTCTGCGCGATTTGCTTGCATCGTTGAAGAAAACCGTCAGTGCCAGTGAAGCCGAAGCCGAACTGTTTGTGCAAATTGAGAAGCTCATTTCATCCATTCTCTCGTCCAAGAAGACCAAGTTTGCGATTGATGGTGCGAACAAGGAGTGCGCCGTGTCGGTGTTGAAATCACACGTGGCAAATGGTCTAATCTAATTTAAATGTTGAAATTGCATCCGCATTCCGTGTTTATTTCCCATGATTATTGTATTTATGCAATTTATAATAACCATGAACGAAACCAACGAACAACAACAAGACACCCAACCACCGCCAATCCAAATGAAAGATTTGATGGACAGAATGGATGCAATTGAGAGAAAACTCGATTTAATCCTGTTCAAATTGGATGGAAGTGTGATTGAAAACTGCGACAAAATGAGCAACCACATTGATTTCATAAATGGCGTTTATGAAACAGTGAAATTTCCGTTGAATTACATTTCAAATAAAATGCACAAACTCACAAATCCATTGGGCAAACTGCCAATAACTGACAATGCCACGGAAAAATGAGGGGGCATTCATGAATTCATGCATTTGTCATTGTGTCATAAATAACTCATCCAGCAACGAGGTCATCGAAACTCCAGTCGGAAAAAGGACATGGTGATGCGTTTTCCCAAGGGGTGGCGCTGCTTCATTTGAAAAGGTCTCAAAGACGAAATGCTCTTTTATTTCCATTTTCTCTCTTTCCACATTTTCAACAAACTGTTTGAACGGCAAAAAATGATTGTTAAGGTGGTTGATGTCCTTTTCATTGCACATAATGTGCGCGCGCAATGGGGTCCCGTGTTTGGAAACGATGGCCTCCGAGCTGTGTTCCTCAAAATCATGCACGAGGTTCATTCCAGTCGCTGCAGTGAAATGATTGAACAAACTGTATCGTTCGATGTAAAACTGGGCATTGAGTATAAGTGCCTTTTGATTGAACAAGCACGCATAATGCAATGCAGGGAATCCGCCCGCAGATGACCCGTGAAAAATCACATTCTTATATGATTTCATCACATGTCCAATGATTTCACCGTAAATCTGCAAGTAATTCGAACCATGCGGAGACAAGAACCACCCCAATTCCAGTTTTTTATCACTGAAATCCTCTAATAATTTATCCGACATGCACAATATATTGTATTTCCAATCAAACCCCCTAAAAATTGGAAGCAATACCATGCCAGTGTGTGAAGTCGGGTCTCTATGCATTGCTCCATTAAAGGTGACTATCAGCCGTTCCGAGATGTCGTTTTTCTTGTAATAAAAATTGACGCCTTTGTATTTGTGGTAATAGTTGCCCGAATCGTTGACATCTTCCATGGACGACACATATTTCAATTTGAAACCATAATGCGACATGCCAATTTATGTATCCTCGTTATGCACTGTATGCACTATGCTCAGAGTTTATTTCCGATTTATTCATTTCATGAAGGAGGACAATGCTCTTTAAGTATTTTCGGCGAATTAAAAAAAAAATTGATTTAAAGGTTTGGACATAGGATGGGTATGCAGTTCATCACAACAACAACAACAACAACACACCCCCGACGACATCAATCAACACAATGGCCAAATCAGCTCAATCCGCTCAATCAATCATTTCCGGCGTCAGCATGAATCCTGACACCGACGTCAAATACGCAAAGGTCAAGGTCAACAATTCTGGCGGCAAGAGTGTCGGCATTCTCAATGCTGCGACCAATTCCGTGCTCAACATCCAGACGCCCCTCATGCTCACCTGGGGCGTGAATGAGAACGTGGACAAGAAGACCGGTGAGGTGCAGTCCTACAGCATGGCGCTTCAATTCCCCAGCGACGAATACAAGACACCCAGCGTCAGCAAGTTCTTTGCAGCCATACAGGCCTTTGAGGCCAAAATCAAGCGCGACGCAATCACCAATTCCAAGGAATGGTTCGGCAAGGCCATGTCTGCCGAGGTCATCGGCGCAATCTTCAATCCCGTGCTCTCCTACTCCAAGAACCCTCAAACTGGCGAGCCCGACCTCAGCAAGAACCCCACTCTTCGCGTGAAGTTGCCATTCTATGACGGCGAGTGGAAGGGCATCGAAATCTACGACTCCAACAGCATTGCGTTGTTCCCCAATGCGGAAGGCAAGACGCCCAAGGACCTCATCACCAAGGGTTCCGATGCTGCGCTCATCATCACTTGCGGCGGGCTGTGGTTTGCTGGTGGCAGTTTCGGTGTGACTTGGCGCTTGGTTCAGGCAGTGTTGAAGCCCAAGCCATCCCTCAGTGGCAGGTGCCACATTGTGCTCGACGATGACGAGCAGAGACGCATTGCCGCGCCCTCCAAGACATCTGCTGCTCACCAACAGGACGACGACGACCATGTGCCTTCTCATGTGCCTTCTGCCGCTGCTGCGACTTCCGCTTTTCAGGAAGTCGATGTGGAGGATTCCGATGAGGAGGAGGATGATGCTCCAATTCATAGAATTACATCCATTCCCCCAGCTGCCGCTGCAGTCGCTGCGCCCAAGAAGATTGTCGCCAAGAAGAAGTAAGCCGTGAATGCTGGCTTTAAAAAAGGCACCATGATGATGAGGTAAGTTCCTAAACCACAACAAAAACAATAAAAATATTTTTTTTCATTGTTTTTATGACAACAATTCAAATGCTTATCTGCGCCTGGCTTAAAAAAAGGCACCACGCGCCAGCCAATACATGTGGTCACCTATTGCTAGAATGCCTGCTAAAGTGATTGCATTGTAAGCAAGTGGGGGTGCATGCGGGCCGGTGTAGCCAATGTAGATGACAAGTGGCGCCACAATCAAAACATGGAACCATGAAATGAGAGAATGTGCATTTTTTAATAGTTTCAATCCGTGCGCAATAATGATTGCAATGCCCAAAAATATGAGTGCTGGATACATCCACGATGGCGCCGCATTTCGCCTGACCCCTAAATACAGAAACAACCCTCCCACAAAAATGATGTGGAACAAATGCACAATGACGGACCTATTCAAACTGAAATTCATTTTGCAATGAATTGTGTAGATATATTAATTCGCACACATTCCGGTCCATGCTCATTTGAAATTGTCGAAAATATGCTTTCGCAAGACATCGTCTGGAAACGCATGGCCAACCTTTCGCATGAACATGTATTCATTCGGGTTTGTATTGCGGTTTTCGCGCACGCTCTCTGCATCATCCATCGACCATCGGTCAAACTGATAGGGATTATTTCCATTCGGGGTGCGTTTCCAATCCACAAGCGTGGTTTTTTTCTTAATCACATTTTTCAATCGGTTTATGTTGAACAGCAGGATCGCCGCATAGCTTTCATCGCCCGTATGTCCGCTCGACACGATGGCCAATATGTTTTTGATTTGCTCGTTTGTTTTCGAGAGAATGACCATTGGGCTCAAGTCTTCATGACAAAAAATGCACCACTGCGAATGCACCAAATGCATTTGTTGTGGGAGCATGCGCAAATTCGCGCGTTTGACAATATTCGGATTCCACCATATTTTATCATATGACACAAATGAATGTTGCTTGCATTTATTGAATATCTCCACGAATTTCTCTGGACTGACCATGGGAACACACGATTCGGAATGCAGCGTGTACCATTCCGCCGGATGCGTGTGTACGGCATGGTCATACATTGACATCATTGCCTCCACCAACCACCCCCATGCCGTCGGACGCATGCAACTATCCGGCATAAACCATTGTTTCAGCCAATCCGACTTGACCCTCTCCTTGTGTGATAACGAACAGTGCGCCACAACCGCAAAACGGAACTGCAGCCTCTCCAATCCGGCAAACCATTCGCGCCAAATGTGCTCCTTGGTCAAATCACCGGTGATTAAAAAACAGAATGTCGCGTGATTCATCCAACTGGGCGATTGATTGATTAATTGTATTGAAACAACATTAAAATGCCCGCATTTTAATGCAATTAATGCAATCAAGTCTTCAAAAGAGGTGGACATGCACGCAAATCGGCGCTTTGTTCCTCACCTCGTAAATGTCGTTTGAACAAATGAGAGAAATTCCGTGTTTATTGTGTCGCAGAACAACCGTTTGCCCTGGAATCACGTGCAATTCCCTCACCGGAAGTTCCACAAATTCGGACTCATACAACGGTATGCGCAATGTTCCACTCCCTCGGTTCAACAGCTCCTTAATGTCCGCCCGCACGTCAATGTGCAGCTCGTTGTTCGCATCAATTGTCATGTGCTCCGGCAGTTCCGGCATGCACCGGACAATCAGCTGCTTATTGCTGGCCTCAATGCGATAGTGCAACTCGCTGTGCCAGAGCGGCACATAAAACGTTTGTCCTTCAAATTGCACCACTGAAATGTTGTTCTGAATCACGTCTTTGAGAGATGGTTTCAAAATGATGATGTTATTCTTCTGCATTTTCTCTCGAAGGATGCGCGTGATTTCCTCAAAAATGGGAGCATCCATTTTTATCGCTGCGTTGTACTGTTCCAATGTTTCATACAGCTGAAACAGCGACAACGGGTCAACTGAATCCAGCAAAAGGCCAACCGACACGGATGCATAGTCGTTCACAATCCGGTGAAACATCTCCATCAACATCGGGTTCATCCGCTCATCGTTCCTGTCATTCTTGTCATTTTCCGTTTTGTGTTTATTTGAAAAGAGAGATTTTACGAAATTCATGAAAATATTCGTGTATGTTTCCGTGTATTCATGCGAGCATTCGCTTGCTGCACCTGCATCGTCATTTGCATCCACTTCAAGCAACAAGAGGCGATACGCCGCATTCAACCGTTGGAATGCATCCGTTGCTTCCGGCGTGTTCCCGTTTTTATCCGGATGCAGTTTCAATGCCAAAATGTGATATCGCTTCTTCAGTTCTGTTAGCGAACAGTCCCGCGACACCCCAAGAATGGTGCGCGCATCCTTGACATTCATGTGTCGTGCACAGGGGGTTTAATTAATTGTTCTTGCACGACATGCGTTTATATGAAAATTAAATCAAATCATTTGCGTTGTTCTGAAGTCATTTCTGATTATATGTATGAAAATTCACATATAATTAATGTTATGTTTTTATTTTGGATGCGCGCATGCCTTATTTGCCATTATCATTTGCACACATGGTGTTCACCAACATGAAGACAAAATTCTCCAAATGATATATGGGGCGATAATTGTTGTTGTAATACTGCAAAAATCGGTAGGTGTTCATCAATACAGCAGACATGTCGTCGTCGCGCAACAAGCCCTTGCGTTTCAACTCGGTTATCAAAAACCATGCGCACTCATTCACATCAAAATCATAAATCAAAATATCATACAGCAATTCTCTCAATTGTGCAAACCGTATTTGTTCCACGTTGACAATGTAATCACACAGGTTGCTGAACAACTCTTGGCGCTTGCACGTTTCAGTTGGATTGGAAGACTGGTCCTGCATGACCTTTATGTTGTGCACATTTTCCGGAACTATTTTTGTCGCACCGGATGGAGCAATTTTTTTATAAGCGGCGGCGGTGGGTCGCGCAACCGAGACAATTTCGCAGCTGTTTAAAATGTTGCGAGGAATAAACCCGATGTTTTCAGTGATGAGTATGTATTTTAACCGAATGTGATTGTGGTGCGGCATGTGCATGTAGCTGTAAAATGTTTCTAGCAATTCGCTGTGAATGTTGTGAAAATATTTGCACACAATGATTCCCGTCATGTCTGGACGCGCGCTGATTACATCCACGATTTGGCTGTGCATCTCATTCCACAACAACTTTGACGTGCAACCCAGCAGCGACATGTCGACCTCAAAATGAATGTCGCTGATTTTTATGAAATAGGTTTCCTTGTTGTACACCACTGTCAACCGTTTTTCATATTTTAGATTGGTTGGGCTGTATCGACTTATGCATGAAAGCACCTGACTGTATTTTCCCGTGCCTTGCGGACCGTAAAATATCAAATTTTTAAGTTCGCTGAGTTTAGATGGAAATGCTGTGGCATACAGCGTTTTCAATTTGGGATGCAATGGTGTTGAAACCGCGTGTTCAACGTACTGTTCAAAATGGTTGTCGTTGAACTTCATTCAAATTTTGCACGATTGCACCAACTGGGTAATTATACACCATTGTTATTTATTTAAACACATTGCAACGCATATATTAAGAGAGGCATAACATGAGTTTTTTAATTTCACCATGCAGTTTCGATTCAATTCATTTGCATTTTGGCCCAACTGTCCGAAACAATGATTCGGATGGCAATTTCTCTCGCATCATTTATTCCACAAAGCACATTTCGTTCAATGGAGTTGGAATCATGGTTGACCTGGAGGATGTCATTCAAGATTGCCATTACAAAAAAACGTTTATACGGTTTGACCCACATGCTCCCGCAAATGCCACAATGGTGTCGCAATTGCAAACCATTGAAACCGAAATTCTGGAAAAATATGTTGGACATGTGGCCGGAGGAGAGACAATGCGGTGCGTTTATTCACTCGCCGAACAATTGAATGGCGGATGCATCAAAGCTTATACAAACGATGGTTCCGGCGACGACCCCCTCGATGACCGCGCACCACCAATAAAGCAAGTTATGCTGAAAATATGCGGCGTCCTGGAAACCAAAGGAGAATGCGGAGTTCTGTGTAAATTCATAAAATGTTGATTGTGGGATTGTGGGATTGTGGGATTGTTGAAATATGTCGCAAAATATATAATAACATCATTATAATAAGCGAATCTCATCAATTCATCCAATGAATTTCAACATATTGGGATACATTTTGATTGCACTCATTGTCATCATTTGCCTGCGCGTGTATCAGAATTCGGACTCATTCCAGCTGAAGTGCATTGTCTCCGACGTGGATGGCAACAAATACTGCGTGCGAGAGCGCGCCAAATTGGACATGGCCGCAGATTTGCTGGCACAATGCACCGTGAACATGAAGAAATTGGTGAAACACATGGAAAAAACGTATCCCGACCAAGACAACGTGAGACGATTGGTGGAGGGGTTTGACCCGCACCAAGTGGGTGAAACACTGCCCACAAGCGAATACACCGCTTATAGCGAGAACAAGGGCGAGAAGCTGGCGTTCTGCTTGAACACCACGAAAAATGGCACCAAGCTGATTGACCCCAACACGCTCATGTTCATTGCGCTGCACGAAATGGCGCACGTCATGACGGAGAGCATCGGACACAAGGAGGAATTCTGGAAGAACTTTAAGTTCCTGCTGCAAAATGCAGTGGAAATTAAAATATACATGCCGGTTGATTACAAGAACGACCCCCAGCAATATTGTGGCATTGAAATCAATGACAACCCCTATTTCGATGCATGAAGCACATGAAGGTAGTTTTTCAGGTTGTATGTTATTGTCGTGGCTCCGAAAAATGTCAGCAGCACTGAAAAAATGGACACGTGCTTGCTCATGTGCCCGAAATAAATCATGAGCGGTCCAATCAAAAACACATCCAGCAACCGGATTGTTTGCGTTTTTTCCCCATCGGTCGAAATGTGCCCTAAATATAGGCCAATAATTATGATGAATGACACGAATAAACGATTGTCAAAGTGCTTCATGCAAATGTTGTGGTTGATGTGTTATTGTGGCGGTATATAAAAAATGAATGCATTTATTTTTTTATATGAAAATGGGATTAATTTAATGCCGCTTTGTGCGACACTTGTCGTGTTTTCGTCGAGACACTATGGCAACCTTTTTGCCCTTCTTATGTTTGCGACTTTTGAGTTTGTGCAAGCGACGGGTTCGTCTTCCGCCGCCATTTGTTGGTTGTTGTGGTTGTGGTTGTGGTTGTTGTGGTTGTTGTGGTTGTTGTGGTTGTTGTGGTTGTGGTTGTGGTTGTGGTTGTGGTTGTGGTTGTTGTGGTTGTGGTTGTTGTGGTTGTTGTGGTGGTGGTGGGGAATGAAATGACTTTAATAAGTTTGGTGGGGATAGAATAGGGACAGGTGGCAAAATAAGTGGATTTGGTGTTCCTTGTGCAGCATTTATGGAAGAGACTGCAGTGTTTGCATCAGCGGAAACGAGCGCATTATGGAAGTCCACGTGTTGTTGCATGACTGCTAATTCATTGGGATTTCCACGTTCATCTACCCTAGGAGGTTGAGTTTGAGGTTTTCCAAAAAACAATGTAAACCTACTACCACTTGTGCCAATGTCTGCTGGCAATTGATACAAAAAGTTATATTGTGGTGGTGGTGGAACTGGTCCTTTCACAGTGGGAGTCTTGTATAAAATGGGGGGCTTGAATGCTACATCTGTGATAGGATAAGTGTATTCATCAACCATTATTGCCTGTTTCAAACCAACTATGAATGCGTTCGTCATTTTAGAATCTTCGAATAGCAACGATGAATCGGGTTGCGTGGGAGTAGGAGCAGCAGAAGCAGGAGTGGGAGCTGGAGCAGTAGCAGCAGGAGCAGAAGCAGAAGCTGGAGTGGTCGCAACAGCAGTTTGAGGTGTGGGAACTACTTTATTTACTTTCCCTTTCCAAGGCCAACCACCTTTTTGTCCACCACTTTGAACCATCGTTTCATTCACGCGAAATGGCGCCAGGTCAAAAAATACGCACTTGGCTATGGGTGCTTGATTGAATCCATACCACAGAATGCGCATCATGGTGTCGTTTGCCTTGATGCCAAGCGCAGTCGGATTAACCGCCGCGGCATTAACATCTTCGGGTTGCAGTCTCTCCACATCCAACGACAATGTGGAATTCATATCAACCCCGCCCGCAAACATGATTCCACAATAAGTCAAATGATACAACATGGAAGAAATGCTCCACGTTTTCTTTCGTTTATCAGTGCACACGGGCGCTTTTGAAAAATCGGCAGTCATGGCAGGGCGTTTGTGTTCCAAATTCAAACATCTCGTGGAAACCTTGTTTGTTATGAAGCCATTTTTTTCAATATCGCAATCCATTGTGATCATGTCGCGTTCGCCATCGGTGAACTCGGAACACGGGTGTTCATATCCAACCTTTGGCAATGCGGTCACCAAATCCAGCGTGGTCACTACACGCAAATAAGATATTCTTCCAGGCACTTTCGAAGCGACAGCCTGATATTCTGATGCTTTTGGGTCCTTTGCACACAGCTCGTTTGCCTGGGTCAAACAACAGAATATTCCTGCTTGTTCCTTCCCAAACACGCGGGGGGATGCAAGCGAACAACATCCAACATTGACGTCAAAAATGGAAGCCCCCACAATTCGAGTTAAATCCGAAGAAATTTGCTGAACATATTCCCCCGCAAATGCAGTCGCCATTGCCCCACCCAATGAATGACCCGTTGTCAACAACTTTATTGAACCGGGGGCAAGTGCCACGCCCGGATTCAATTCATTTGCCACATCAATCGCCATTTGAATGATGACATGAATCTGCTCCTGCAATATTTTGAAAATTCCAATCAATCCCGCATCGATTATTCCAAAAAAATCTGCTAATGCAGTTGGAGTCAACGAACTGGGACGCGAATATGCCAGCGCCGATTTTGCATTTGCAGTGCCGCGAAACACCACCCACACCAAATTAGGGGCGCGTTTGTCGCCAAATACATACGTGGTTCCATAATTTGAATCCGAAATGGCGCGAAACACGAGCATCGTATTGTCTTTAAGAACAAGCGCCGGCGCACAATTCAGCGCATCGGGCGTCAACGATGCTGGATTTGATTTATCCTCTTTCATTTTTCTTCTTTCTCCAAGTATCATGTTCACTTTCGCAGCCCAGGATGTAACGGCAGATGCTTGGCCAAACACATCCTTTGCCTCATTACCTACATAATTTGTTATGCAATCCAATGTCAGCGTGGTGGGTTTGGAACTTGCATTCAACGCATCCACGGCAACAACATTCAACCCCCACCGCTTATCACCCGCTTTTGTGCCAAGTAGGTCTAACTTCAACATGACTTTGTCATCCAGCAACCCCTTTATTCCTCTACTGCCGGTTGCTTGCGTCTGCATCATGGAAAGCACGCTGGTGGTTGGCAATGCGCCGCCACTGCCATCATCCGACCCCACTGCCACTCCATTTGTAATATTGCCAACCTTGTCTCCAAAAATTTCGGTGTACCTTCCTAAAAATTGCTGCGGGTTTAAGTATGACAAGCGTGAATACACCGCCGACCACCACGCAATGAAATAATTCGCAGAATCTGTCATTGTTTACATTAATTAAATATATTAAATTGCATGTTTTCATGTTGGCATTGTTTGCATTGTTTGCATGGTTCAATTGAATGAATACATAAGAATTCGGTTCATCCGGTCGACGAATTCAAGGTTGCATGCAACCGTGCGCGCCTGCAGCTGCACAAACAACTCCAGGTTTTTAGAGTAGCTAAACGTTTTAGACGCGTCATACAAACGTTGCATTTGCGTGTAGTATCGCGTCATTTCGTGCGCTTCTTCGGAATAGAGCCCATTTTTCACTAAAAGTCGCTTGGTGATGTAAAAACAATTGTGTTTAAAGTCCCATTGGAACCAGTGCTCGTCCTTCATGCGCCGCTTCCCCGCATCCAGAAAGGCACCTAAGGTTATCTTTGCATCCGGGTCCTTGAGAGAAATGTCCTTCATGACCGCGTTTTTAATGTGCGGCTCCTTCATTTTCAGCAGCGTCATGGTGGATGTTTTGTCCAGCATCAAATGCGCTCCGTCCTCCATTTCAAATATGAGACCGCAGTGAAACGGCAGCGCTTCTGCGTTCGCGCGCAAATAATCGGGCATGGACCCCGTGCAATGGTCCGATTTTGCATGCGCCGCCATTATTTCAATGAACAAATTGTCCAGCCGTGAAAGCGTGATTTTATTGTATAGATTGAGCAGCTTTTTGGGAACCCGGCGGTAGTAAAGACGAATCGACTTGATTGCCTTGTTTTTGTAGTGGCGCATGTTGTCGTGCGTGGTGTTCAAATACTCGCAAGAGGGCTGTAATGCCAGGTAGCCCAATGCACGGTTTGCCAACGACGACACGACGCGTTTTGCAATGTCGACCATTTTATCTGAGAGAAATGTGCCCAAAAAATTGCAAACAGACAAAGTGCATGCAATGATAATTAAATATACAATCAAGAGTGTCATGCTGTATGCAAATGACGCTAGACCAAGCGCATGTTGGAACACATTCGCCATTTTGTATTTAGTCGTTTCGTTCGTAGTTATGTTAATTGCACACTATATTTTGCGTGAAATTACACATATTAAATACATCATAATTTACAACTTTAATATAACAACATGATACATATACAACAAAGCCAATCAATCCAATGTTTGCGGCAATGATGCATGCTCAAAACAAATGGACCGGAGTTGCATTGAGAGAAGCACCGGTTCAACCAACGGTTGTGCAACCGGCCACACTTTCGACTTTTATTGGAGTTCAAAATATTACCGACAATGTGCGAGTGATTCATTTGCAACAACAACTTAACATAACTGCACCAGCCGGAATTGTTCCAACTGGATACACCTGGTCGGTTGTTTATGGCGACAATTTTTACACACTTCGGGTATTGTCAGGTGAAACAACAAATAGTGCAACATTTGCCACTAGTTTTTTATATCTTTTGCAACTCCCCAAAGACTGCCTCGTTCAATGTTTGGTCAGCACTTCAGACAGGGTGTATGAAATTCCATATGTGATTAGATGGCGGTCAGAAACTCCGGCCGCCATTGCAACCATCACAAACGGTGCAAACACTCACGTGAACAATACGACCAACATCGTTTTCACACAACAGCCCACAATTCAAATCGTTGGTGCCACAATCACGTCCTGGAGTTGGTCCGTGGTAAAAGCGAGCTGGCCTTCCTACACTGCATCTTCCATAAGCATTACAAATGCAAGCACGTCCACGCCGATATTTGTTGCAACCGTTCCAACCAATGAATTACCAGCATATTATGCAATCGCTTGCATGATCACGTATCCCAATCCACTGAATGGAAACCCCGTGTCAAACCAGGTCATTTCAATCGTTCATGTGTATTAATGGGAAAAACGTATCACACTCATACGTGCCCTCCATTCGCGTAATGCACATCTCGTCTATGATGATTTCTTTGTTTTCATGCATCGTCAAAAACTGCTCGTAAATGCTGGCGCCGCCTATAATCCAAACCTCGTCGTAGTTTGCCGATTCTAAATGGGCGAATAAGGCTGGAATGGTGGAGAACCAATTCACTTGGTGTTCTTGGGTTGAATTGGATTCGGGGTCTTGCGTCGAGAGAATCAGGTTGGCGCGTCGGCGCAACGGGCGCACGGGAATGCTGGCCCACGTGGAGCGACCCATGATGACCGCGTTGTTGCCTGCACCCGTTGTGCGCTTGGCAAAATGGGCCATGTCGGCCTTGCAGTGCGGCCACGGCAGCTGGCCCTTGTATCCGATGCCACCGTCGGCACACATGGCCGCGATGAGTTTGAATGGTTTCGATTTCATGATGAATGCACAATGCGCGATACATAATAAGGTTATTGCGATTTTAAATGTTTTGCATTGATGTTTTACTTTGATGCATTTGAAACAATCAAATACGAGAGAAATAACCCGAAGAAATTCTTCGAAAACAGGTCAATGATGTTGTATATCGTGTTCTTGATTGTGTAGGGAAGCACGGCCACGACTCCATACAGCGACCAAAACACCAGGAAATACACATAAATATTCACACTTGTGGGATTAACCTCGCCCGTCGTTTTGATAAATCTCTCGTAAATGATGTAGAAGTACGCAATGAACGGCAGAAACCCGAGCGCAACGCCGGCGACCAAGGGAATGGCGTTGACCTCGCCTAAATATCCAAACAACAGCATGAGCCAGTTCAACCCAACTATCTGGGCAATCGGTGTCGCATTTTCTCTCAGAATTTGAACCAACGAGAGCGATTCCTGGCTTGTTGATGCGGTTGCGTTTGCGTTTGTGCCCGCATTCAGGTAAATGATGTATGCACCCAGCGTAATCAACATGGTGGGCGTGGTGAGTGCCCAGTCGGCATAGCGCTTGGGCGTGATGTTTTTCACAGTGGCAATGTTATTGTACAGCCAAACATAAAACGCACCCTCAATGGCTTGAACCACGAGTTCGAGACCAAGGAGCTGCTTGATGAGCGCCATGCCCGGCGCCGTTCTCACAAAGAGCGCCGCCAATTCAATGATGCCAGTGATGACCTGCACCGCTATGGAAAAGAGCAGCGACGAGTGAAGCAAGGACAACGACATGCGATGAGTCTAAATTTAATAAATGATTTAATAAATATCTGTATACATTTTATGTATAAATAATTAAACATTAATGC
>Ga0222713_10004079_pt1 | contig 14768 bp, 22 predicted proteins | sample C33_649DmetaG_FD_165061 | JGI IMG/M metagenome (GOLD analysis project Ga0222713, IMG submission 165061) | Estuarine water microbial communities from San Francisco Bay, California, United States - C33_649D | ecosystem: Environmental > Aquatic > Marine > Unclassified | place: USA: California...
TAGTCACTGCTTCAATGCCTGCATATTCTTCTTTGGGAGTATTTGAATACTCTGTTTCTTGCCCTTGATCAGCTAGGTCCACAATCTGTCTAAATCTACGAACGTCATCGTCGTAGAACTGTTCGTTAGGAACTTCTTCATCTGGACGAGGAACGGCTTCTGTTGTTTCAGCATTATCTATCATGTCTAGTATGCTGCGAATAATTTCTTGCACTCTCATTTTAGTGTAGCCCTTAGCATCCAGCTGTGTTTGCGATGTGCATCCTGACGGCCTGCAATAAAATCACTAAGTCCGTGTTCGCCTGCTGCTTCAGAAGCTTCAAATACTGCTTTTAGTATAACAGCCATTTTATCTGAATCTTCTAGTAATATTCTTACCATTTGCTCTGCAGGGGGAACACCATTTTCATCATCGACTTTGCTGAGCATATTAAATCGTTCAAAACTACCAGGAGTGTATGCTCCTAGCTTGCGAATGTTTTCTGCGAATGGATCTATGCTTCCATATACTTCTTCGTAGATTGCGCCAAACAGGTCGTGAAACTGTTGGAATAAGGGTCCTTCCACATTCCAGTGAAAGTTGTGAGCTTTTAAATAAAAACTGTATTCGCTGGCAAAAGCAATGCGCATTAATTTGATTAATCTATCCATTTCAAAATCCTCGGTCTAATATTTAGCTTAAATACATTCACTATGATAAACAAATCACCCTTTAACAATTTACTCAAAGATATGAAGGACACGGGCAAATATCGTGTTTTTAACGATATTATACGTGAAGCGGGCAAGTTCCCATCAGCTATGTGGTACGGTCCCTACAATATCAAGACTATTGTTAATTGGTGCTCAAACGATTATCTAGGTATGGGGCAGCATAAAGTAGTCTTAGACGCTATGCACACAGCCCTAGATCATACAGGTGCAGGTTCTGGTGGTACACGCAACATAGGCGGAACTAGCCATTATCACGTGGCCCTAGAACATGAGCTAGCATTATTACATAACAAGGCCAAAGCACTACTGTTCAGTTCTGCTTATGTGGCCAACGAGTGGACATTGATTGCCCTAAGTAAAATTATTCCTAATATACATTTTGTTAGTGATAGTGAGAATCACAACAGCCTAGTCATAGGAATGATTCACAGTAAGGCTCCCAAGAGCATATTTGAACATAATGATTTACGAGATCTAGAAGATAAGTTAACAAGTATACAACTTACAGGCAATGTGCCCTGTATTGTATTTGAGTCAGTCTACTCAATGGATGGCGATGTAGGGCATATCAAAGAGATCTGTGACCTAGCTGATAAGTACGGTGCCATTACATATATCGACGAAGTACATGCGGTAGGACTCTATGGTCCCCACGGTGGTGGGAAGGTTGAAGAGCTTGGGCTACAATCCCGTATTGACATAGTCAATGGTACATTAGGGAAAGCCTATGGAGTCCAAGGTGGCTATATAGCTGCCGATGCTGAAGTCGTTGATGCCATCCGTTCAGTAGCTGCTGGCTTTATCTTTACAACATCAATGAGCCCTGTAAGTTGTGCAGGGGCTCTAGCTGCTGTCAAGTATCTCAAAGATCATAATGAATTACGTGATCAACATCAAGAACGTGCCCGTAAACTTAAACATCGTTTAATGAAAGCAGGTATACCTGTTATGGAATGCTCAACCACACACATCGTACCTGTATTAGTGGGAGAAGCCAAGAAATGTAAGGCCATGAGCGATGCTCTACTAAATGATCACAACATCTATGTACAACCAATCAATCATCCCACAGTTGCAGTAGGCACTGAACGACTACGGTTTGCACCAACACCATTCCACGATGATGGAATGATTGAAGACCTAATTGTTGCGCTGAAAGATGTTTTTAGTAGAAACTACTAGTCTTTAGATACCGGCAGTATTCTTTGATGCCCTGCCAGGGCTCGTAGAACAGGTCAACATCGACTCCCGCAAGCGTCAGTTTGGCTGTATCAGCTTTGGTATCCAGTTGATACTGTGTCTTGAGATCATCGGGCATAGGAATAGCACATTTAGCACCTGTGCCGCACTCATTGATCACAATGTTGGCAATGCTGTCAAAGTCTACGCTGGCACCTGTACCTAGATCATATACACCAGGTGTGTAGTTTTCCACAAAATGATAGATAGTGCTAGCCACATCCTCTACCCAGATAAAGTCTCTACGATAGCCGTTGCTGTTTTCAAAGATGTTGATCTTGCCGTCTGCCTGTATTTGATTGTACCAATGGAAGATAGTACTGGCCATACGACCCTTGTGATACTCATTGGGTCCGTAGACGTTGAATAACCTTAGCACTACACCTGTGATTTCTTGTTCGCTGACCTGTTTGCTGAACGCATATTGATTAAGTGGGCCTGCACCATTACCGTAGACTGCTGCTGAACTGGTAAAGATAAAAGGTATTGCATGTTCTAGACAAAAGGCATTCCACATACGAGTTGACAGCACATTGCTTTTATAAATGGATGGCCAGCTGCGTTCCAGTGTACTAGAGTTGGCGCCAATGTGGACGACTGCTTGAATGTCTTTGGGGTTAAATGTGGTTTTTTCAAATGTAGAGTGGGGGTGAATGCTCTTGAACCGTTTGCCCACTAGATTGCGATACTGCGTTTCATTTTGCAAATCATCAAACAGCACAACATCAGAGATGCCCTTCTTGTTTAGGTATCCCAGCACCACACTGCCAATAAAGCCCCCAGCACCTGTCAGTATAATCATAATATCTCTTCCATAGTAGGAGCATAGCAACCGACATGCTGTACCGTAACAGCAGCGGCTTGATTGGCAAAGTCCATTGCTCTTTTTATATCTTTGGTATGTAGGTAGTTGTAGACAAGTGCGGCAAGAAAGGTATCTCCTGCACCTGTAACATCTACTACTTCTACTCTTGGTGCCTTAGAACTATATTCGTGATAGACAGCATCTGCACCTTTAGCACCACGTGTAACAATTAATCCACTGCATTCACTTTTAATCTTGCTGTATTCTAGCTCGTTGATCTTTACCCATGCGCCTTGCATACGTTCTAGATCTGTTTTCTTAGTATCGATAAAGATAGGAATACTCAGTGCGATCAATTCTTCTATAAGTTCATAGCTAACTGTTCCTTTATTATAATCACTGACTACAACAGCATCATAAACATCAGGAATATCAGTTTCAAATACCAACGGATCGGATATAATGTCATTGTCAATGCGTACAATCTGTTGTTGACTACGTTGATCGATTAGTCTAGTCTTTGTACTTGTTTCTCCGAACAGATAGTTTACTTCACAACCCAATGCCTCTAGATTGTTAAACACATTACCTGCCATACCATCGCTTTCTTCTGCATATGTAGGCACAAATACAGGCACAGGAGCTTCTGGGCTTAGCCTATCAATAGTTCCGTACTGGTAAATGTCTTTACAGTTATCGCCTATGAGCAATATCTTGAATTTTGTTTGTGGTTGAGTAGTTGCCGAGTCTGTCATAAAATTTTATCTCTTTACAATATTCTGCGCCTATGATTGGTTTACCTCGATAGTCGCTGCCTTTTACCATGACATCGGGTTCGAAGTCTTTGATCAATTTGATCAACTCCTCGTCGGAATCAAATGTTTCTACACGATCTACAGACTTTAGAGCAAACAACAAACTACAACGTTCGTATTCGTTGTTAATTGGCCTATCATTGCCTTTTAGTTGTTTTATCCTGCGATCACTATCTGCTAAAACTAACACGTAGCTGTTGGGTAAACTTCTGGCATATTCTAATAATCTCAAATGCCCTAAATGTATAATGTCAAAGGTTCCATTAACTACAACCTTTGTCATGCAAGCGACTCCACAAACTGTGCTAGGTTGTCAAATACGATTGTGCGCTGTTTAATCTTTCTATAGGTAAACTTTTGTAATTCTTTTTCAGTTTCTAATCCGTAGCCAGTTCTTACCAACACTGGTCGGGCACCTATGTTCATGGCCGCTTTGAGATCTTTCATCTTGTCGCCTACATAGTAGCCGCCTTTGAATTTGATATCCTTAACATCAGCTTCACATTTTTTAAACATGCCTGTATTGGGTTTGGCAAATGGATCTTCTCTACGACTGCTGGCACTATAATAGATACCGTCGATTGAAAAGCAACCTGCTTCTCCCAGCAACTTCAGCATGTGTTCGTGTACTGTGTCGACATCTTGTTGTGTATATAGACCCTTTTCAATTCCACCTTGATCTGTAATTACAGTGATCTTGTAGCCCTTGCGGCGTAGGTCAGCAATGGCATCGATGCTTCCCGGAATAGGATCAAAGTCTTCTACCTTATAGCAATAGGTACCAAGGTCTCGATTGATGACTCCGTCTCGATCTAGTCCAACTACGCATTTAGTGCGGAACTGCCCGCCACCCCATGATATTTTAGGTTGATTATTCTGTTGTTGATTGGGCGGCTGCAAGCTGGCTATCTCCTGGGGCTATACGATAATTGTCTTCTACTGAGTCTGCTGTACTCACTTCGAAGATCATCGAATTGGGTTTGAGTGCGATCAGTTGATGAGGCATCATGGGCGGGTTATGCCACGTGTCGCCTTCTTTCAATATCTGTTCTTTGTAGGTTGCTGTTGTAGTATCACACCAGATCAATCTAAATTCGCCTGCGTTCACAAACCAAGTTTCGTCTTTCTCTTTGTGAAAGTGCATACTAAATTTAGCACCTACCTTTTCAAATACCATGATCTTGCCGCAGTATTTGTCGTTAGTGGCCCAGATGATTTCGAATCCCCAGCCCTTGTCTTGTTTACCTGTTAATTGTGTCATTATCGTTTGTCAATGATTTTGTCAATGAGTCCATATTCTAGTGCTTCTTCCGCTGACATGAATGTATCACGATCCATATCACGTTCAAAGTCTTCATAGGTTTTACCCTTGGTGTTATGCTTGACATATAGTTTGGTCAGCATTTCTTTCATCTTGGTGATCTCTTTGTATTGAATCTCAATATCGCTTTGCATACCACGAGCACCGCCGCTTGGTTGATGGATCATGTGTCTTGCATAGGGTAGCATATAGCGTTTGCCTGCTGTGCCTGCTTGTGCAAGGAATGAACCCATTGAGCAGGCCTGTCCCATGACATAGGTAGCCACAGGGCAACGAATGAATTGCATTGTATCATAGATACTCATGCCTGCTGTAATAACACCGCCCGGACTGTTAATAAACAACGAGATCTCTTTGTCTGGGTTTTCACTTTCTAGGAATAGCAATTGCGCCACAATGGTATTGGCCATTCCGTCTTCAACTGGGCCGTTTAGCATGACAATGCGTTCTTTGAGCAAGCGACTGTAGATGTCATAGGCACGTTCGCCTTTGCTTGTTGATTCTACGACCATTGGTACCAAATTCATTCTAAATCCTTTTTGTTAATAAGAAATCTAAGTATAGCAGTTTACCCGACATAGGTCAACTTCAAACATAGTTATCAAAAAAATCATTGACTAATTGCTGTTTTGACTGTACACTAAATGTTCTTTGATTAAATACTCGTATAATGACTACCCTAGTATTAAACGCAGATGCGCAACCTGTAAGCCTGTTGCCATTGAGCATAATTGATTGGCAAGAAGCTATCCGCTATCTTGTTTTGGACAAAGCCTCAGTAATGAGCTGGTATGACGATTGGATCGTTCGTTCGGCAAGTTGGGAGACTCGCGTCCCTGCGGTCATGATGTTGCGTGATTACCAAAAGCCCAAAAGCACCATGCGTCTATCTAAGCGTAATATATTCTTACGAGACGGCTATGTCTGCCAATACTGCGGCTGTGAAGTTAACGATCAGACTGCTACATTAGATCACGTTCATCCTACAAGTCAAGGTGGTAAGAGCACCTGGACCAACTTGGCAACTGCCTGTAAGCCTTGCAATTATAGAAAGGCTGCTTCAACCAAAATGAAGCCAAAGACCATGCCCTGTAAGCCAGACTTTTGGCAGTTGGTTAACCAACGTAGACATCGTGGATTCCATTTGGCACACCCAAGTTGGGCAGACTTCTTGGAATCTAACTAGGTTGACAGGGTTTCATAGTTCGTATATAATATGAGCTATGAAACCTACAATTTACCACAAAATTACTTTTATGAATCATACGGAGGAGGATCCGTATGAAACCTTTCAGCAAACTACTGCTAGACCATTTGCTACTAGACAAACTCCTGAAATTGCTGGTTGGTATTTGAAGGGTTATCATAAAATTTCTTCAAAAACGAATCCGTTAAATAAAATTCAACGGACAGAACTTAAACAGTTTGTTGAAAAAATTGAACGTCGAATTGAAAGTAATTCAATTTTTAAGTTAGGCATTACTGATATTGCATGGTGTACTGCTCTAGTAAACGATCCGCAACTAATTGATCCGCTGGCACAACTAGCGGCTATGGTACTAGGTAAAAGTACTAACCAAGGATTAAAAGAGTTTGATCAATTAGTAGATATGACTGGTATCACTGGGTCTGGGTACGCTACAGAATCATTCGCTAAAAAAATTCTTGTTGAAGAGTACAATGTTGACGATGCACTATTTCAATTACAAGACTCTGTTGGAGCGAATCGATTAATTTATGATTCAACAAAAAACGAGATAAGATACGACTCTGAAAAAAGCGAGTTCCGAAGCATTGATGCACTCATGCCATTAGATAATTGTTATATTATTGTGTGTATGAAATATAAAGGCGGGACTGCGGCTGCATCTGGCTCTGGTCAAAGCGACCAAGCGACTGAAGCTATTCATATTGCCAAACACATTGAAGATAATGCAAAAAATGGGAACCGACTGACATATAACGGCAAGCCTGTGTTTTACGCCAATTTAGTATACGGTGCCCAATTCCAAGGAACAAAAGGAATTAAAAGAATTTATGAGAACGAGCTATCACTACGCCGAGGAGCGAAAGGTGTTTCTCAATGCTTCAATATTAGTTTAAGTATGCTTAATATTGTAGCAACAGCCATTAACACTGAACTTAAAAATAATACTCCCATGCAGGACGTTTTAAAAAATGTCTATAACCTACACGGCTTAAATATCGAAGTTAAAGGCAAAAATCAAGATGTCCTCAAAGAATATGTATGAAATAATTGAACAAGACTGTATCGCATGGATGAACAGTCAACCAGAGAAGTCGTTAGAATGTATTATTACTTCTCCTCCTTACAACCTTGATATCAAGTACGGCAAGTATCAAGACGATCAACCCCGAGACAGCTATCTTAAATGGATTCGTGATGTTGCGGTTGCAATGAAACGAGTGCTCAAAGATGACGGACAGTTGTTTCTTAACGTAGGCTATTCAAATACTGATCCATGGGTAGCTATGGATGTGGCACAGGTATTCCGACAGGAGTTTGTGCTACAAAACAATATCACTTGGGTCAAACATATTCTGTTAAACGATCAAAGCTATGGCATTTATAAGCCTATCAGTTCCGATCGGTATGCATCTGCAACTACAGAAAGCATTTTCCACTTTACCAAGGATGGTGCTGTTAAAGTAGATCGATTGGCGATTGGACATCGCAATACCACTCACGAGAAGTATCCAGAGCTCTACAGCGAAAGTAGGCACATTGCCGAACATCGCCGTAAGGCTGCAAAGAAGTTAGGCTATGCTACGTGGGTTGAGTTCCAGGCTAAAGCCACTGATGCTCATAAGATTGAATTCGAACAGTTAATGAAAGACTACGAAATTAAAAAGCCCTGGAATCCAGATCGCAAGAAGTGTATTGGCAACGCATGGTACATCCAATATACTCCTGTAAGTAAATTGGCTAAGGAAGCTGGCGAAGAAGAGCTGGGCACTCGCGAAAGCGGACGAGGCGGACATCCTGCAACCTTCCCAGAGACGTTGCCCGAAATGTGTATCAAGTTCTCGGGCATTCCAGCAGGTAGTCGAGTATATGATCCGTTTATTGGAACGGGCACTACAGTATTGGCTGCTGTCAAGAATGGTATGTATGGTATTGGCACTGATATCGATCCAGACTATCTTGCATTTTGCCGCCGTAGATTAGATAACGTACTCAATCCCAAGCTAGTTGAAGCTAAACAACAGCCCAAAGCAAATAATATATTGGACAGCCTCTTAGAAAGTGATTGACAAAATAGCCTAACGATGTTATACTATTAGTATAGTAAACGATTAGGAGCAGAGATTGCGCACACAACCACAAACAGTTATTCAACAGCTCGAAGCTGACAACAGCCGTTTGAGCAAAGAACAAATTCTAGATATGGCCGCTAAAGAAGGACTTGTAGAGTTCTTTGAAGGTGTACGTATGACTTTGGACAAGCTCTACACCTTTGGTGTTAAGCAGGTTCCTGTATCTGACAAAGATGGACAAGGACTTAGTTGGACGAACTTCCTTGAGCTAGCCGATGGCCTTTATCGCAGACGCCTTACTGGACATGCAGCCAAGGATGCTATTGAATTGGCTATGAATGTGGCTACCAAAGAACAGTGGAATGATTGGTATCGTCGTATCCTTATCAAAGATCTTCGATGCGGAGTCTCTGATAAAACAGTTAACAAAGTTCTTAAAATACACAAAGACATTGCTCTTGTGCCAGTCTTTGAAGTGATGTTGGCCCATGACGGCGCTAATCACGACAAGAAGATCGCAGGCAAGAAACTGCTTGAACCTAAATTGGATGGTGTACGGGCTATCACAGTCGTTGACTTTGAAAGTCGCACCGCCACAATGTACACTCGTAATGGCAAAGTACTAGATAACTTTACACACATTACAGACTATCTAGAAAAGCACATGGACGAGATCGGACGTTCGTATGTGCTAGATGGTGAAGTTGTTAGCCATTCTTTCCAGGACCTTATGAAACAGGTTCACCGTAAATCAGATGTGCAAGCTGGAGATGCACGTCTATGCTTGTTCGATGTTGTTCCACTTGTAGAGTTTAAAACTGGCAAGAGTGTGATGGGACAACGTCGACGTTCTAAGTTCCTTAAAGAAAATTTCAGCAAGCTCTTTGCTGATAGCGGATGTATTGAAATCATTCCGCAAATTGAAGTTAACCTTGATGAGTTCTTGGGTGATATTGAATACAAGGACTACAACAAGAAAATGGTTGCTGAAGGATTCGAAGGTATTATGATTAAGGATCCAGAAGCCAAATATGAATGTAAAAGATCTGTTTCGTGGCTCAAACAAAAGCCCTTTATCGAAGTTAGCCTTTCGATCACAGCCGTGGAAGAAGGTACCGGAAGAAACTTGGGACGTCTTGGTGCATTGGTCTGCGAAGGTGTGGACGATGGCAAATCGATCGCAGTCAATGTGGGCAGTGGTTTTAGTGATGGGGATCGTGCTTCTTATTGGGAGGAACGTGATACTTTGGCTGGGCAGGTTGTAGAAGTACGTGCTGATGCTATTACACAGAATCAAGACGGCACATATAGCCTACGCTTTCCTCGATTTATTCGATTCCGTGGATTTATTGCAGGAGAAAAGATCTAATGAAAGAACAATTTGGATTTATACGTTGGTTGTTCTCGGGATTAGAACTATGGCATTGGGTTTTGATACTCAGTCTAGTTCTTAATGTGAGCAGTCTTTTTGCTCTTGGAACTGAAATAGCCTCTCCCATGAATACCGCAGGTATGTTTCTTTTACTTGTGGTATTTTTCAAATGGTTCATGTTAGATCCATTGAAGTCTAGTTGGACTCGTTATAAAGCACATCGAAACGGATTGCTAACCACAATCAAGGACAGCGATAAATGAAAATTGAATTCTATTCCGATGACAGGGCAGTTGTAGAAAACTATCCAGTTAAACCTGCAAACAAAGTAGTACCAGAATGGTATAAGGAGATGCCGCTCCGACGAAAGAACTCGTTTGAAAAACTAGACCTGCCCACTATCAAGAACTGTATGCCTGTACAAGATCTCTTGATGTCTGGTTATATTATTTTCAATACCTACGAAGTGGTTCTACATCCAATTCCCAATCCCACTAGGTACGAAGAGTTTCGAGTCAGCGTACCACACAAACCCTATGTAGGCGGACATCATCATGAGCAGTGCCCTGTTCAATTAGACGGGGGTGCTAAACATTATTTTAAAATTGCTCAACCTTGGTTGATTAAAACTCCTCCAGGTTATAGCTGTTTAATCACACAACCGTTCTATGAGTTCGAAGAACGATATCAACTATTGCCCGCTATTGTTGACACAGATCAACATGATCTACTAGTTGAGCTGCCGGGCTACTTAACTACAGATCAAGAAGTTAAAATTGAATCAGGTGCACCATTGGTGCAGGTTATTCCTTTCAAGCGTGAAGATTGGGATATGACCTGTGATTATAAGCCAACACAACGCAGTAAGCTAGAGTTCTTTCTAGAAGCTGCATATCGAACAATGTTTCACAAAAAGAAAGTATATAGATAATGTCATATAATTTTCAACCATTGCAAGATGTAATGAACAATTGGGCTGCTAACGACACCACAAGGTACAATTTTCATGAGCCTAAACCTAATAACATTATATTCATGCAAGGCCAGGTAGAAATGCTCAAGGTTGCAGATGATGGATTCTATGTCCGTGGCATAAAAGTTCCTGTAGATGACAAAGAAGCAGCCACAGTGTATAATGCTTTTAAAGAGTTCCTTGTTTGGAGCAGACTGCATAGGGATTAACATGGGCAACCAAACTGATTATTTTGAGCGGATTGGTTATAAGCCCAAGTACCATCTTGGTGATAGAGTCTTTGGCTATTGGAATAAAATTCCGTTTGTAGGTACTGTGGGCAACGACAGATTGATCAACGAGAACACAGGACCCGAGATCACTGTCCATTTGGATCTGCCGATGAGGTTGACAAAAGGCCTAACTTCCTTTATAATAGTAAAACACAAAGACATTAAACAAACTCTTAAGGTGATAGAATGAGCGGTTGGAATACTATCCAAAGAATTCGTCGAATTGAACAGCAGGTCGATGAATTAGGCTTTAAGTTTAACAAAGCTAAACATACTGATTGGTCAGAAGATCACGGAGCTCTTAGCCTTGTGCCAAAGGATCATGATGCACTGCCAATCTATTCACGTGATGCTGAATTGTTTGTGGGCAGTCTTGAACGACTAGAAGATTGGCTGGCTGGCGTTAAGTGGGCACGAGATTATGATACAATGTTGCGTGTCAGTGATGATAGTAAACGTGCTCGCAAAGAGCAAGATGTTCGTAATAAAAGTCTTTTAACAAAAATTAAGGAAGCAAAATGATCACAATGAAAGAATGGATGGAACTTGTTGACTACAAGATTACCGAAGGTAGTGATTACGGTTGGCAATGTTATGGACCTAACAGCTACTCACTAGATAGTTGGAATGGCGTTCACGGCAAAGGCGGCTATAGTTTTAGCATTGTATTCAGCACCAAGACGCAGAAGGTCTATGAAGTCAGTGTGTGCGATTATACGAATAATCGTGCTTATCGCATGATCAATCCAAAGAATGTTGAAAAGCATCGCAAGGAAGCTGAGTCTAAGAGTGTATTGGCTAATCAGGCTTGGGATGATGTTGACTACATAGATCTTGATGTTGTTGATGACTTCATTCAAAAGTCTTTGGCTATTCGAGCAGGCGAAGACTACGACACTCGAGTGCTAGTGCCTGTAGACTTCACAGAAGAAGAACTCTTGACCTATATGAAGATAGCACATGAACGTGATATCACATTCAATCAATTAGTTGAAGACGCTCTTCGACAGGCCATTGCCATGCATGACTCAGAGCTCAATGCTTGGCCTTTTGATCACGAGGAAGAATCGATTAAATAATCGATGAAACTTTTAGTCATCCTATTGTTGTTGATCAACACTGCCTGGGCTCGAAATGAGCCCAGTGTTCTTTTGTATGACAACACTCTTAACACCGTAATAGTCGCAGAGCATACACAGCAGGTGCGACCGATGGCCAGCATTACCAAGGTAATGACTGCCATGACATATCTAGATCTCAACCAGGATCTAGAACAAAAAATAGAAGTCTATCGAGGAGTCGGCGGAGTACTGCTAAAGAAACAACAGTATACCCGTAGAGAACTCTTAATTGCCATGCTGGTGCGTTCAGATAACTCTGCGGCAGAAACACTGGCTAGAGATCACCCTCAAGGTCGAGCTACCTTTATGACTGCCATGAACAACAAGGCACAGCAATTGGGCATGATGAACAGTTATTTTGACGACCCTAGTGGGCTCAGTCAAAAGAATGTGGGTACAGCACTAGATATACTCACTATGCTGAAGTCTGCTATCACCGTGGAATTTATACGCCAGACCAGTATAATTCAAAAGACTGAGATTGAACTGGCCAATCAAAAGAAACCTGTTAGGATCGTTATTCAAAATACCAATCTAGGCCTGCTCGAAGAGTTCAATACTATTGTGCTTAGTAAGACTGGGCTAACTACGCCTGCAGGATGGTGCGTCAGTCTAGTGCTAGAAGAACGCCATAGACAGTTTATGTTGATTGTACTAGGTGCGCCCACTAAAGAAGCTAGAAAGAAGATAGTCGAGCGTGTGATCTTTTCAGATCTTCGTCAATTGAATTGATTTTGTAGTCAGTATATCAAAGCTGTTCTTACAGCTATCCAAAGTGCATACTTTAGATGCTAGGGGCCAGACAACATTCTTGTCTTTAATATTGCCCATGAAGCCACCTTGTCTACAGTGGCCGCGATAGACTCTGCCCCAAGCATCCACAACAATCTGCTCTAGACCTGCCCAACAGTCATAGCCCTTGAACTTGTTGGTGCCTTCTAGAACCATTGTTTGATAGTCAGTGTACTCTACCTCGTCGCCTTGGGAGATCTTAATATCACCGTGCTGGCGTTTCAGCTTGGTTATTTGCAGTAGAGTGTATTCTTGCGGTTGAGTATTGAATACAGGATCTTCAAACAGCATACGCTTGTTCACTCGTATGTTGGGCCATTTTGTTTTGATCTTGTCGCATAAGGCTTCTGATTGATCCCAACTGTCTCTTAGCATGTTAATGTTGATAGTAATCGACACTCCTGAATCTGCTGCCTGCTTCACAATCAAAAGAAAGTGTGCAGCACTAGAATGTTCAGGATGATATTCAAGTTGTAGATCGTTAACCACAGCCAGATAATGCTGCCATGTATCCAAGCTCACATTGCCATTAGTTCTAAACTGTGTTTCGCAACCTTGAGTGTGAGCATAGGTCAGTAGCTCTAGAAAGTCTGTCCATTCAGTAACTTCGCCGCCTGTAAACTCTAGTCTGGGTGTCTTGTTTTGATTGGCAGCAAAAAGACTGATCTCGTCTACGAACCGCTTGCAGTCATTGAGATAGGGTAGATCAATGTTGCCTATTCTTATTATTTCATTGCAATAGGAACAGGCCCACGAACAGTGGTTCATTAACCACCAATTGACATAGAATACTTCGGACCTACGAGTGCTGGCGACCAGCCTCACTCCATCCACGAGTCCACCGCCTGGTGTCCCGATATACTACAGCCACTGGGCCATAGCTGTTCTGGCTCAAGATCAACTAGCCAATCAGGATCTGGATGTTTGACCGTTAACCAACTGGCCTTGTGTGTCCAAGGATCTTCGCCATCTATTTCAGCATCTAGTTGACCTGCATCCCAAGTTGAGTGTCCTATCATGATTCTAAAACGCTTGGGCCAATGTCCCTTGCTAAGATAGTGAAACATTTCTTCGTGGCTGGTTATGTTCCAATGCTCGTTGATCTGCATGGTGTTGCTCACTGACCAATCACGATCATGTAGCATCCATACTGTGCTTAGACTTACAGGACCTCCCCAATATAGGGGTTGATCGTCTATAAACTCTAGACCTAAAGGCTTGACTATTTCGTTGAGTGTGTAGTCTGTTTTTCTGTTAAGGCAAAGTGCATATGCACCTTGATTGTTGTAGTGTGTTAGAAATAGTACGCTTTTGTCAAATCTTGGATCAGGCATGCTGGGGGGTGCAATCAAGAGATCCCCTGCTTGAACTTTAAACTTCATTAATTAGCTCCAATCTGGAAGAGGGCCACCATACTTCTTGCCCTTGATCTTTTTACCTCTAACTTTTACTCTGTCTGATCCCACTTTGTGGCTTTTGCCGCCTTCTCTTGAACGGTACCCTTGACTCTTGCATGATGCAAGCTGGCTGGCTCCAAGGGCACTGTCAGGCTTTCCCGATGTGCATAGCGCACGACTAGCGGGCTCCTCATCTAGGTCTGTGTCTTCATCTAGATCGCCTTCGACTACATCATCTGTTGATGCTCCTGATCCGTTGAACATTAGGTCATCGTTGATTGGAAAATCAAGATCCATAAAGCGTTCTGGCAGTTGGCTACTGCTGATAATGAAATCTAGTTCTTCATCTGTTGGGTGTACTTTTAACAATACCTTAGCAGCTTCATCGTGTGCTTCTGCATTTTCCCACACATTGATATCATAGTGGTTCTTGTAGAGTTCTGCCACGGCCTGCATGACCTTGTGGTAGTCTGTGGTGAATATGTTTTCTCTAAGGATTTCGTTGATACGCATGATATTATCTCAGTTGGGCCACGGCATACACAGCCATGACTAGTGCGGTTTTTAGTTCTAGGTCTGCACATTCTCTATCCAGTGCATCCATACGTGCTACGTCTCTGCAGAGTTCTTGATATTCCTCTGCTGAAATTTGATTGGTGTTTACTGCT
>Ga0222713_10004082_pt1 | contig 14764 bp, 8 predicted proteins | sample C33_649DmetaG_FD_165061 | JGI IMG/M metagenome (GOLD analysis project Ga0222713, IMG submission 165061) | Estuarine water microbial communities from San Francisco Bay, California, United States - C33_649D | ecosystem: Environmental > Aquatic > Marine > Unclassified | place: USA: California...
AATCATCAACAGTTAGACTGGTGATTGTTTTTGTGGAACCTAAAGTTCCAGTTAATGTATAACTTACATTGGCCAGTGATTTTATGCTGTTTGTTCCATCACCAACCAACATTCTACCAGCAGTAAATGTGTTTGTTCCTGTGCCGCCTTGGGAAACGGTCAATCCAGAAATATCTTGAAAAGTTGCAGCAGTAAATCTTCCATACGCATCAACTGTTACTGATGTGATTGTTTTGGATTGTGCACCAGAACCTGTTGCAGTAAATGTTGTGTTAGATAATGTTGTGAGAGCACCTGTTCCAGACCCAACAACAATAGAACCATTTGTAAATGATGTTGCACCAGTACCACCATTTGGTACAGAAAGTGCATTAGTTAATACCAATGATGTTAAATTGGCAGAACTGGAATTAATTGTTGCGACATTTAATGTTTCTATTGTTGCAAGATTGGATTTTAGATTGGCGTTAAGTGTAGCAACTCTGAAAGTATTGTTGGCAATATCAATAACATTGGAATCTGGTTCTATTTGATAGTTGTCAAAAACATAATATTCTTTTGTGCCTGCGTGGCGAATAATACCTGTATGTGCATTGGCGCCATCATTGTAGTGTCCTACAAAACCAATATCCACAACATCTGTTGTGTAATTGTTGCCGGCCAAATATATTAAAGGATCGGAAATTGATAATGTATCAACAGCAATTGTTGTTTGTGTACCTAAAACAGTCAAGTTACCAGAAATTTCAACGTCACCGTCAACTGTTTGTTTTGTAATTGCGGTATTTGAACGGAAAACTGTTGTGTCTACTGAATAAGAAATTGTGTTATCAGAAACAGTTGATGTGAGTCCATCACCACCAACAAAATATAATGTTTGACCATTATTAAATGTGTCTGTGCCAGAATCACCTTGTATATCAAAGGATGTCGATAAACTGGTATTTGCGATGGCCATCACTCGACCATTTGCAGCAACCGTTACAACAGGAATAGCTGTTGTTCCACCATATGTGCCGGCCGACAAACCGGAAACAGTGTTGAGGGATGCATTTAATATTACATTAGCTGTCCCATCAAAAGAAACTGCGCTCGCAGAAATATCACTACCACTGATACTAAAATCTCTAGCCGTATCTAATGCTGTGGCAGTGTCCGCATTTCCATGAAAAGTGCCATCAAAATAATTTGCAGTGACCCAGTTGAAACTTGCATTTCCTGTGGCATCTCTGCGAACAAGTGTTGAAGCTGTGTTTGCAGGAGTTGCTTGGTCTATTTGACTGGTATAATAAACACCACCAACATTTAAAACACCATTTCCATCAGAAGTACCAATGAAAAGTGTGTTTGATAAGTAGGAATATGCTGGTTCGCCAGATACCAAACTTGTTGGTACCGCAACTGTTGTTGATCTTTTAAGTCTGATTGCTGTATTGGCCATTTTTTTTGTCCTTATTATAATTTGTATGACACAGTTCTATTTATTAAAATTCGCCACCATCGGCATTGAAAGTTGAATAAGATGTAGTTGCGACTGCAACTGACAAATTTTCTGCAAATTTTGGTCCGCCTATTAATATGATGTTATTTGCATTATCACCAATGTACAAAGCGTTCGCAGTAAAAGAATAAGCCAATTCTCCGTCATTTAATGTTGCCGGCGCGTCATTGACATACGATCTTAATATTTGTATTGCTGTTGCCATTTAGAAAAATCCTGCATCGGCACCAGAAAAAGCCAAATATTGAGTTGTGTTTGCCACAGTAGCTGCATAATCAACTGTTGGTATTGGTTTTCCTTCAATTGTTGTCACTGGCAACAAATTTCCTGTTGGAGTTATCATTATTCCTTTTGGATCAGGATAAGCTTCTGTTGGTGCTGGAGTTATTGCCATAGCACCAGTTGTTGGTTCTTGTGAAAATACTAGTCCACCAAGATACATTGTTTGTGCGGATAGATAGACGGTTTTCCATTTATTTGTTGGACTACCCAGGTCATATAACTGGTCACTGTCTGGTATCAGAGAACCAGAGACTTGTGTATTTGCGCCACCGATTGGTTTGGCGATAAATGACCGTGTATTTGCATCATATGTTAAAACATCACCATTTTGTGCTTGGGAAATATCAACATCCACCACATCTTTTAATGCTACGGTTGTGCTGGTTGAATTAAAACCTATATTCCTAACCTTTGAGGCGTCTCCTTGTACCCTAACTCTAATGGTTGAAGGTTGATTTACTGTTACTGTAGGCATTGTATTCCTTTAAAATTTTGTTACTTGTGGAATAACATTAACAATACCTTCCAAAACTCTAGTTACAGTATTACTGGAACTTTTAATAATTAAATCATAAACATATCGTCCAGCTGCAATATTTGCTGTTTCTCCTGAATCCAATGATAAACTTATGGTTCCATTTTCTGGAACATCTATTGATGTAACAAATTCTGCTGTAGCATTTGCTGAATAATAAGATTTTCTTATCTGACTTTTTGCTTGATAATTAGTTAAGTTGTAGGGAGTACCATCAACATCATCTAAGGTTATTGATGTTGAATAGTTTGAACCTTGTTCTATGAATAATTCTTGATATCCTGCTGGCATATTATACCCTTTTAGTGGTATTTATTTGTTTTTCAAATCATCAATTTCTTGTTTCAATTCTTTGATGGCTTGAAAAGCCAAAGCACAAAGTTTTTCATAATCAACAGCTAATGTTCCGTCAGTTTTGGTTCTTACCGCAACGGGAAATACCGATTGTACATCTTGTGCAATTACACCAAAATCGGATTTTTGTATAAAATAACCGTCTACACCACCAAGTTTGTTTATGTAATCTTCTGTCCAGTCGAATGTTTTTCCACCTATTGCAACAACCTTATCTATTGCGCTTTCAATTTCTTTTATATTTTCTTTCAATTTTTTATCAGAATTGAAGTATGCGGTTACATTTCCTCCGTGATAAGCATTACCATCTGTTCCAAAAGCGTGAAACACCCCACCGTTTCCGTCCCAAATAGTAAAAAAATCTATTCCACCACTAAATGGTGGATTAAATCTGGGTGGATTTGAAGTTGATCCGTCATTTCCTAAAATAAGGCCTATCGTTGTTGCATTGCTCCCGGCATTCCATCTTGCAAAGTAACACGAATCTGTATTATCTGTGTTACCTGGTGCACCAAACCACAATTCACTAACTCCTGTTTTTGCAAAACTTACATCACTACTTGTTGTCAGATTTTGATTTATTGAATATGGTAACCTAGCGGCACTTAAAGTTCCACTGGTAATATTGGAAGCATTGGTTGTATCTGTTGTAGCTGATGCTGCTAATGAAGGCAAATTAAATGATGTTTGTGAAGCTGATATTATTCTACCATAAGAATCTACTGTAAAAGATGGAATATAACTTGAAGATCCATATGTGCCTGCGGATACACCAGAAGTTTGTAACCTAGCCGCAGGCAAAGTTCCACTGGAAATATTGGAAGCATTTGTTGTATCTGTTGTAGCTGATGCTGCAAGACCACTTACAGCACCAGAAGCTATTGTAATTTGTGTTGCTGTTACGGACGATATTCTTCCTTTCGCATCAACAACAATTCTTGGAACTTGAGCTGCACTTCCATATGTTCCGGCTGCAACTCCCGTTGAAGATAATGCTGTTATTGATGATCCTTGTGTTGTTGTAATATCTCCACTAAACGCAGGTAACCTAGCCGCACCCAAAGTTCCACTGGTAATATTGGAAGCATTGGTTGTATCTGTTGTAGCTGATGGTGCAAGACCGGATAAAGATCCTGTGGCTAAAGCAATATCAGTTTCAACAACATTTGTTATTCTTCCTTGTGCGTCAACAGTAAATCTTGGAACTTTTGTTCCAGTACCATATGTATTTGCTAAAACTGATGTTTCATTCAGTGTTGAAGGTCGTACTTTTGTAGTCATTTATTGTTTCCTTTGATCGATTCTATTTCATTTTTCAATTCTTTTATTGCTTCAATCAATAATGGAACAATTTTGTGATAATGTACAGTTAAATAATTTTCGTCCGCTGGCGCAGGTGCAATAACTTCAGGCAAAACCCTTTGTACTTCTTGTGCAGAAACACCAACTTCTTTTTTAACTTCATAACCCAAAGATTGTGCAATTTCATTGGCTTCATAATAAAAACCATTTAATGACATAACTTTATCTAAAGCGTTTTCGATATTACCTAATTTAGTTTTCAATCTTTCATCAGAATAATATGCAGTTATTTCATTTGTTGCACGAATTTCTCCTGATACTCCTGAAGCTGCTGTGCCAATACCTAATGATGTAAATTGAACATTGTTTGTTGTTCCTACACTTTGATCCATTGTGTAAGGTAACCTAGCCGCACCCAAAGTTCCACTGGTAATATTGGAAGCACTGGTTGTATCTGTTGTGGCTGATGTGGCCAATCCAGTAATTTTTGCAACAGGAATATTATTACTTAATCTGTCAGCATTTAATGTTCCACCAGTAATATTGGAAGCATTGGTTGTATCTGTTGTGGCTGATGGTGCAAGACCAGTTATAGATCCTGTACCAATTGAAATGTTTACATTTGTTGCACTTGTTATTCTTCCATATGAATCAACAGTATATGTTGGAACAGATGATGCAGTACCATAAGTATCTGCAACAACACCAGATGTGCTTAGTCTGGTTGCGGATAATGTTCCGCTTGTAATATTGGAAGCACTGGTTGTATCTGTTGTGGCTGAATTTGCAAGACCAGTAATTTTATTTGTGTCAAAAGTTCCTGTTATTTTTGTGTTAGCTAACGATGTTATCCATGTTGGATTGGCATATGTTCCATTAGTATATACGCCGTTTGTTACTGTTCCTGAATTACCTGTGATATTTGTAGTTAAAGTTCCAGAACTATTCGCCAATGATTGGACGTATGCTGTTGTTGCAAATGCGGTATTACTTGTTCCTGGAGCAACAGTTGTTCCAGTAACAACAGACAAGAAAGGTTGAGTTGTTGTACTATTTGTGTTTGCGTAGTGTGTTACTAATTTTGTTGCCAAAGAATCCACAACAAGTTGTATTGTGTTTGCTGACGGACTAATTGTAGAATTAATTGTATATGGTATATTATTTGCATAATATGGAGTTAATATATAACCATCAACTTCAATTAAGATGGGATCTGCCACCGCCGGCGCAGAACCGAATGTTACTGTTTTGTTTGTTTGGTCTAAGGTGTATTCAGATTCGTATTGTCTGACGCCATTTATATAAACACGAACTTGTGTTGAATTGTTAAATGTTGGTGTTGTAAAAATTGTTTGAGAACCATTACCAGTATGACTTGATCGTGTAGAAAGTATTGATGTTCCAGGAGCTGTTCCTCCTGATCCACCACCGCCAGCAGACCAATAGAAATTGCCTGGCCCACCTGTAGTTAAAACATATCCCGCTGTTGATCCTTCTGGTAATAAAGCTGTTAATGCATCTGCAGCTGAATTTTTTCCTGTACCACCACTTGATATTGGTAATGGAACATTCAATGAAAGGTTTGTTCCTGTTATATTTGTGAATGTTGGTGATGCGGTAGTTCTTAAATCCTGAGGAGTGCTAATCGAAAATGTGTTCGATGATGTTGCAACAACAGTCAAACCATTGTTACTGGTGAGAGATATTCTTCCAGAATTTGGATATATTGTTCCTGTAGTGCCAACAAATTCATTAGCTGAAGTGTTTGCTCTGTCGTAAGACGAATTTGCTTGATTGAAGGAAGGTTGTATTTGTGGGAATACATTGTTTGCAGCATTATAACTGGCATTAGCATGATCAAATGCAGAATTGGCTTTTATGAAAGATGCATTTGATGTTGCATAACCACTAATTGCATATCTATTTACAGCATTAACAGAATTTGCAGTTGCAATACTTGATGTGCTAGTACTTGTTATTGTATCATTAAAATTTTGTTCTGTTAATATTTTATAATAATTTAAATTATCAACATTTAAAATATCGAAATATAATTGTGTTTCATTCCATCTAATACTTGCGTTTGCACCTGTCACTCCACGATTAACATCAAACTTACTGATTTGTCCACCACTTGATCCCGCATTTAATGTAAATACATTTGAATTATATATGGTTTGGCCGTTGATAACAAAATTTCCACCAACACTCAATTCTCCAAGTGTTTGTATTCTATCAAAATATCCTGTGGCAGAATTGGCATCTATTTTATTTGAAACAACTACTGTTGGTGTAACAACATTGGTAGTTCCAGAAATTGTTTTTGCATAAATTGTATTGGATGCATATTCATCCACGGTAATAACGTTACTTGTGTTGACACTGGTGTTTGCACGAATGACATCTATGTAGGCCAATGGTGCATTAATTTGTGTATTTGCTTTTAATTTGTCTGAAACAATTGTATTGTTTGCACTTATTGAAACATTTGAAACAATATTGTTTCCAATAATTACTGTGTTTGAGGATAAAGCATTAAATGTTCCACTGGTATTTGCCTGCAACCTATTGGTATAGGTGTTTAGTGTACTTATTGCTTGGTTGACAATAACTTCTTCCGCTGTTACGGAATTGTTTGCTAAAAAATCATTGGAAACAATTGTGTTCGCAGCACTAATCCAATCATTGGAAACAATATTATTTGCAATAACCAATGTGTTGGCCGATAAAATACCAGTAACAACAGAAACATTAGCTTGATGTGTGTTAGCAAAAACTGTGTTTGCAGCACTTATTGAACCATTAGATATTACATTTGCTGCAATAACCAATGTGTTGGCTGAAATGTGTGAACCAACAATGTCTGTATTCGACCTTAATACATTTCCAAATACTGTACCTAAAACATTTATAACGCTTGTGTCTACGCTTGCATTTGCATATAGTTTATCTGTATATATTTCTTCTGTTGCAGATAAAGTTTCTGTAACTATGTTTGTATTTGCATATAAAATATTGGTATATGTATTGGAAACAACACTCAAATTTGTTGTGTTGATGGAACTGTTTGATTGAACCTTACTGGCGATTACATTGTTTTGTATTGTGGTATTTCCACCAATATAAACGTTGTTGGCCACATTTAATGCAATGCCAGGACCTTGAACTAAAACCAATCCATTTAAATTGGCTTGACCTGTATGTGTTAATCCTAAACTTGCGTTGGAAAAATATACTTGACCGCCTACAGTTAAATTGTTTTGTATTGTTGCGGATGATCCTGTTCCAACAACACGCAACTCTTTTTGCATGATAACATCACCGTTGGCTTGCAATGCATTTTGTGTTGATTCGGCCAAATAAAGTGTACCACTATCCTTGGTGTAATCACTTTCGGCCAAAATATTATTTTCTCTAATTAAAGCGTCTGTTGCAACAACCCATTCGCCAAATGTATTGGCTAAGCTTATATTTGTAACTGTATTAGCCATTTGAATTTTTTTCCAGTAGTTTGAACATCAATTGTTTAATATCTTTCATATCTTCCTTGATGTTGTTTATTTCTTGTCTTATGTTATTTATTTCTTGTTTTTGGTTCTTTAATAAATTTGATTTTAAAACATAATCATTTTTTTCATTTGAATTTTTATTTACTAAAGCCATAGAATTGGTGTCACGATAGTATTCTGTTCCGTCCACTTTAACTAACATATTAAATTCCTGTTCCTGGTGGTAAAGCAATTGTTCTCATATCTTTTATAAAAGGAGCAAATGTTGAATCTGATGCTGTCATAACAATTTTTATTGCAAATTGATAAAATGATGTATATGAAACATTTGTTGTTTTGCTAGTATATTGTATTGAATCATCCGCCACACCACCAACACCAGGAGAATATTCAAATTCTATTAAATCATTTCTATTGTATGAATATTTTTCTGGATTGGAAGAAGTAATTGTCATTAATTGCCAATTACCATTTTCAATAACCTGTGTATCATCTCTGGCCACAATTTTATAATAAACATAGATGTTGGAATTAACTGGTCTATATGAAGTTAAATATACTCTCAGATCACCAGAATCGTTTCCGTCCTCTAATGTAACTACATTGGTGATATATCTAGCTAATGCGTTTCCTCCAGTAGGATCGGTTTCCGATTCAACCAGAACCTGAGCTGGAACTGTATTTGCGGCTGAAATTGTAATTGTTGGTTTGCTTAAATAACCAGATCCTTCAGTAGTTACATAGACACTCGTTATGTTTCCCATATATACATTTGCGGACACATAAGCTTGTTGACCATCCAAAATATCCGGATTTGAAACTACAATTTCAGGATAAGTTAATGTTCCTTCGCCACCTTCTAAGAATCCCTCACCTGTGGAAACCAATTGGATATTGTCGTTTGATATTCCCAAATTATTAATTCTGTATCGTGTTGTCCAAAGATTGAAACCGTCTTGAGAAATGACTGGACTTACAGAATCATCTAAAGAAGATAGTGTTGCTTGTATTTTAAATGAATCATTAGCCAAATAATTTAAAACTCTTGGTCCCTTATTATCATTTAAATAAATGTCTGTTGATCTTGGTGTTCCAAATTTACCTGGTGAAACACTGAAAGGTCCATTTGAATCTCCAGTGCCAAGAGTTGTTGTGTATTGATATGAAAGTGATGTTCCGGATGGTGTAAAATCTGTTGCCGATAAATTCAGTGCATCATAGATGGAATTTGCCGTTGCCAATGCAGTATTGGATTCAATTTTAACCCTTTGTGGAAGTCCTTTGGGAACAACAAAAGAAATTTCTGGTGATTGACTAGTATCAAATTTACATCTGTTAATAACAAACATCAAATCTTTATTTTGTGAAGCCGTCCATGTTAAGGAATTTTGAGATTCAAATAAATCTCCAACATAAGGTGTGGTTACAATTTTTGTTGGATTTGCTGGATCTGGATCCGTATATTCTGGTTTTGATGTTGATAATATAGCAGGATCATTCTGTTGAGCCATCCATAAATTATAATCATTAGAAGAAGATTGAACAACAAAAGCATACATTTCACTTGGATTAATATAAACTGGAGAATCAAATGTAAATTTTGTTAATGTGTTTGGATTTTTATAATGTGGTGTTGAAGAAACTTTCACTTCATTAGAATTTAAAGTGACAACAGAAAAATCCAATGTTTGGTTTGTTGGGTAACCATTTAGTGTAGAAACAATTGAAAGACGGACGGGAATGTTCGTAGATGGTTTTGTTTTAAAAAATAACGAAATTGAACTTAAAAATAATCCATTCGGATAATTTTTCTCATCAATAATGAATGTTTGAGCAATTGGATCAATGATAGTGGTAGCCATTTACTTCCTTCGGTATATTATTTTCTCTTTCGAGAGTGTCCAACATATTATTTATCTGTTGTTTTGCATCTTCCATTTCATTATTTACCAATGCATCCACAACATTCCTTATATATTTGTAATTAATTGCACTAAAAATCGATACCTGTAGGTAAAAAGGTTTATTAAAGATATCCATTTTTTCAATAATTTTTTCGCCTCTAATATAATAAATTACATTTTCTTCTTCCGAACTTGTGGATCTCAAATCATGTAATAATTGTATTTGTTTCCTTGAGTATTCACCTATTTGGTTATGTATTATATTATAAACAAAACAGTTTTCTTTTCTGCTCAATAGTGTTGTGACACAATGTTCCTCATCACCATGTTCCTTACAATGGTTACAAGCTTCTTTTTGAGCAAAGTATTCTGCAACAGATAAACCCATATTACCTATACAATTTTGTCCAACATTTTGTTGCGTATTTTTTGGTTACAAAGGCACCAATAGTCATAAAGGTAGCAATCCAAACCAATGAATTTGGTATACTTAATGGATTGAATTTTTTGCCCATAGCCATATTTGTACCATTTGTCCAAGACCAATTTGCATATGTGTTCAATAATTTTGAATCACATCTTAAAGCTGGAACTAAAAGTTTTGATCCAAGAACTTGATATCCTCTTCTGAAACATTCACCCAAAGTTTTGTTGTGTAAATATCTTTCACACCATTTAATTAATGTATCTTTTTGGTCTTGTTTCCATATACCTTTATCGGTCAAAGCTGTAGCAATAACACAACAACCACCTCCATTACGTGGTATTGCTGTTCTTGTTTCTGAAATCTTTGCGTTTTGTGTATCTGTTGTTGTCACAACATTTCTTTGACCAGAAATTGTGGCACCAAAAGTAAGATTTTGTGACTGTGTTGTTAAACCTTGTGCAAAGAAACTAGATTCGGCCGAGGTTGTTTCAGATCCATTCAGATAATAAAAATCGTTTTCACCTTGTGTGACTTGCCTATTATCAATTTTGAATATTCTAGAACCGACATTAAATGTTCCTCCTGGGAGATTAAAGATTCCAGATATATTTCCGGTTTCATTTGTTTGTAATGAACCAATAGAATATGTTTCTCCTTGCAATATGGTAACACTCTTATTTAAAGTAATCACTTTTGTGGATGGATTATAAGAAGTAATTATTGCGTTTTGCCCTTTCGGTATTGACAACACACTATTTTCCGAACCATTTACAATCCAAAATTCTAATCCTGTATAAATGTCGGTTGAATTTGCTTTTGAATCTAATGTGACTGAATTTGTGTATGAAGATGTTGTAGCTGCTTTTCCTGAATAATGTGTTGATGATAACACTGTTCCATTAGCATTACTGTTTGCAAAAATACCTGCTGTGGTAAAGTTTCCTTTATGTACTACCGATCCATATGATGTTGTGTTTTGATCTTCAAGAACATACAGTCTGACATTACCATTGTTATAAGTGTAAATATCACAAACGACACCGGTTTGATAAAAAATAGAATTGGACATGTAACCAATAACGTCACCTATTTTGAAAATTCCAGAGACATTTCCCAGTTCAATTATATTTGGTTTTCTAATCAATCTAGAAACACGTTTACCATCAAACCATGCATTAACTGTTGCATTAAATAATAGGTCTGTTCCTCTAAATGTTATTTGTTGTGAACGAATGTATGGCAACAATGTAACATTTTTAATAAAATCACCTTCATAGTTATATGTTTGGGACCAATACCCCATACTGTATGTATTTGTTTTTTGTGCCCAAGTTTGATTTACATTATAACCACTTTCTGTGAATGAAACTTTCTTTTCTGTTCCTGGTATTGTTTGCCAGTCTGCGACTGCAAGTGTTGGATCACCCTCAAGTAAATTCAATGTGTTACTTGGATTGTACAATTTAATATTTGGATCAATAAACAATAAATCTGGAACAGTAGTGTTATCAATCCAGTTGTCCATTGGCGGAGAAATGGTCAATGTTCCTGTTGAGTTCACTACACTAAATGGATTTACATTTATTGAACGGCTAGCCAACGGTTGTGTGGCCACAGCTTCTTCTGTATATGGAAGTGTAAATAATGGATTGGAATTTGTATTTGTTGCTCTAAAGAGTGAAGAATTTATTGCATCTTCAGAAAGTGTTTTGTGTTTAACACCCAACAATTGTTCATTTTGCAAAGTATAATTTTTCACCAATATACTTGGACCTAGTGTTTGGTATCTTGTATTAATACCTGCACTAAAATCATTATTGAAGGAATCGGAAACGGCAAATGTTGAAAAATCATCAACCAAAATACCATTTTTAAACCTATTCAAACCGTTGGAATCTTGTATTTGTAATCCAGCAGTTTTTTGTTCCAATAAATTCAGAGAAGCATAATATTGTAGGTCATTAACTCTTTCTTGTAAATCACTTATATCTTTAAAAGACCATCGTTTGTGACTGACTGGTTGTATATTGATGTTTGATTTTTTCCTTGAGTTTTGTCCAGGAACATTTTCTGTGTATGCATCCAAAGATATGTTTGCTAACAATAAAGAACCTTCCGGTTGTGGAGGAAGAATAGGATCTATTGCTGGTGTGCCTTCAATTAAAGAAATGGATTTATCTTTTGTTATTACTAATAAATCTTTGCGTCCCAAATAGTAAGAATAATCACACACAAATGGAGTTAATTCGGCAGGTAAAAATAATCCTGCATTATTTGTGGTTGTTGGTGTTGTTTTATATTTAAATACAAAATTAGATTGTGCGTTTAAAACAGCTGGTCTAAAATCTAAAGAATCCTTTAAACTATATGTTGTACCATTTGTTGATTTGTATGTCGGTCTTTCAGAAAAACCAATGTTGCTATATGATTGTGAACTAAAATAACCATCACCACCAGAATGTTCAAAATAATCAAATAAAATCCACAATGATTTTGGTTTAATTTTTCCTGGTTTCAAACTAATATATGCGTGACCATAATAGTTGTCTGTTTGTCCATTGTTAAAATTGTATGCTGATGTTATGTCAACACCAGAACTTAACATTTCAACCGATGGTAATTGTCCATTGGTATCGATAATTTTTACAATTCTTTTTACATCAGAAATATATAGTTTTTGATTTGTTCCATAATTTTCAACACTAGAACTTGGAATCCAAATTTGGCCATTTATAGTATCGATGTATGTGCTGTTAACAACACCACTTGGACCATCGGAACTTGCAACCGTTGTGTTTGCTTCTACCAATGTTTTTGTTTTTAGTATGAGATTGGTATCATTTGCATTTGTGACATTTACTTTTGCATAAATTGTGGCCACAAAGGGAGACAAGTCTAACGCAGTTAAATAAACACCATTTTTTTCCACATCAACAACAATGCTTCTTCCTGGAGCTGTAAAATCAACTATGTCACCATCAGAAATTTCTGAATTGGATAAGTGGTTTGTTACTACAACAACCCAATTTTGCAGTATGGAATCCACACTTTCAGATGAAGATCCAGCTGAAGTTTTTATAAAATCTATTATTCCTGTGGCTGTGTTGTCTAATTGTAAATATCTGCGTGAACCCGTAGAATAAGATGTGAAAGATTGTGATCTAAATGCTTGAGTTGTTGTAAAAGATGTGTCAGCAACAGTAGAAATAAAAGGATTGCCTAAAGAAAAAAGCAATTCTGGATTATTACCATTAAATAATTGTGTTGCTCCTGTCGGAGAACTTCCTGTTTTTCCATAATAACTTAGATTAGCACTGCCGGATAATCCATATGTTGAGTTTGCACTAACCATAGTTTTGAAATTTTTAATTCCAAATCTAATTGAAAATCTGGATGTTGTGTCCAATGTAAATGTAAATGGAGCATCAGTTGTAATTGTTCTGTTTGATGCGTTATAACTTGTTATAATTCTGGAGTCTCCAGAACTAACACCAGAATCAATTGTGATGGACGCTCCAACATAAGAATTTGTTATATGAGACAACAGAGAAGTTGAATTCAATACAACATGTGTTGAATTTGCTGATACAATTTCACCAGAAGTCACTTTACTAGAAACATCATATAAATGTGCTTTATAAATGTAGGTTTCCGTATTTGATGTGTCTGTTGCGTGATCAAAAGTTAAACTTCTGATATATGCTGTTCCTGCCAAAGTAGAATTGTATGATGCTGAGTTGGCTGAATTTATATCCGAAACATTAACGATATGAAAATCTGCTGTGGCTGTAGATGTAACATCAAAGAATTTTCCATTAACACCTTTTACATTGTCAACATAAACATAATTTCCCAAATCCAAATAAGTATTATTATTTTGGATTGTTTCTGTGGTCCTGGCTCTGTTGGATGTTAATGTTAATGTTGATTGGTTTTCAACTCTGTAACCTTGTACATAAGCAGATCCTGGTCCAATATTTAATAAGTATGTATTTTCGTCAATTGTATTTGCTGTTGGAGTTATTTTGAAGTTGTTTACAATAAAATCACCACTTGTTTCAGAGGTTCTTTTTGCAAAGTAATCATCAATAACAGAATACACTGTTGTATTTACTTGTTTTTTAATTTCACCATTTTCAACTCTTAATAACTCAATAAACTTATCATCGTTACCTAATTGTAATGGCAATGTTGATAATGTCAAATCAATTAGAAATCTGTCTGCACCTGGTGCTTGATAGTTTGATGCACCAACCGCAGGATCCAATAATGTGGAATCATCAATATAATCAACAACTGTTTCTTTTACATACAAACCAATACGTAACGATGGTGTGTTATTGTATTTTCCTATGATAATTGTTTGTGGTTGCACAGAAACAAAATTTCCAATGGAATATTTTGAATATGTTCCATCATCATTTGCTGTACCAGATTGTGAATAACCTGTCACAACATAAAAAACTCCATCGGAAATAGATGCTGTGGCCGCAACGCCTGATCCTGTGGTACCACCTTGGGTTCCTATGACCGTAGCCACAAAATTTGATCCGTCAGCACAATAAACTGTATCACCATCTCCAAAATGATCTGCTGAAAGATAATTTACAATTAATGTTGGTGGGTCACCCACGGCCGTATCTGTACCAGTAAGTTCTTCCGTTTGAATAACTTTTGCTATAACATTTCCATCACCATTTGTTATAACTTTATTTAAAAAATTGGATGCTTGAATGTCAACTTCAGCATATTGTGAATTCAATTTTAAATAAAAACAATCTCGGTTGACCGTAACATTACCACCAGTGACGGGTGTATTTTGGGAAAAAATGTGGTCTGCAAATTTGGAAATTTGGCTCTGTAAAATTGTTTGTGATTGTGTTAGTTCACGAGCCTGAACAGCAGCACCAGGTTTATAAAGAATACGATGAAAGTTCTTTGACGGATCAA
>Ga0222713_10004089_pt1 | contig 14741 bp, 14 predicted proteins | sample C33_649DmetaG_FD_165061 | JGI IMG/M metagenome (GOLD analysis project Ga0222713, IMG submission 165061) | Estuarine water microbial communities from San Francisco Bay, California, United States - C33_649D | ecosystem: Environmental > Aquatic > Marine > Unclassified | place: USA: California...
CGTTTGTGGACTATGAACTGCTGCCCGAGCGCCTTGTTCAACGGTGGCGAGATGGCGCGGGCAATGAAGTCGGAACCGCCGCCGGGAGCAAACGGAACGATGATGCGGACGGGCTTGGACGGATAGTTCTGCGCTTGCACCAGGCCGGCGCACAGGGCCAGTGCCGTAGCGGCAAGCAGACGGGTGTTCATGGAGTGATCTCCTGAGGGGGTGAATGGGGTGTGGTGGGGCGCGCGATTATACCGCCGCGCAGGCCGCCCCTGTTCGCAGACGGTGCGCCAGGGCCCGTCGTGGGTTATCCTTCGTCCTTCGTGCGTGACAAATAATCGATGAGGAGAAAAATGATGAATTTCAAGCTCACATGCCGCTGGATGGGGCCGGTGCTGCTGGCCGCCTCGGCGCTGGCCGTGGCGTTGCCGTTGCACGCTGCTGATTACCCGACCCGCCCGGTGCGCATCATCACCCCGGCCAACCCCGGAGGCACCACGGATTTTCTGGCGCGGATACTTTCCGGGCATCTGACCAAGGCCTGGGGCCAGCAGGCGATCGTCGACAACCGCGGCAGCGCGTCCGGTGTCAACGGCGCGGAGATTACCAAGGACGCCGCAGCGGACGGTTACACGCTGTTCATCCCTTACCATCAGCACACGGTGAACGCGGCGCTGATCCGCAAGCTGCCGTATCACCCGGTGAATGATTTCACGCCGATCACCCAGATGACCGAAGGCGGGCTGATGCTGGTGGTCAATCCGTCGCATCCGGCGAAGAGCGCCAAGGATTTCGTGCAGTGGGTCAAGACCACCAAGGATCCGATCAACTTCGGTTCGGCGGGCATCGGCAGCGGCGGTCATCTCGCCGGCGAACTGCTGATGCTGACCGTCGGCGGCAAGGCCCAGCACATACCCTACCGCGGAACGGGCCCGGCAATCGTCGGCCTGCTCGGCGGCGAGTACCACTTCAACTTCATGGGCCTGACCGGCGCCTTCGGCCAGGTGCGTTCCGGCAAGCTGCGGGCGATTGCGGTAAGCGCCCCCAAGCGGCTCGAGTCGGCACCCGAGATTCCGGCGATGGGTGAAGTGCTGCCCGGTTTTTCGGTGGTGGGCTGGTACGGCGTGATGGCGCCGGCCAAGCTGCCCAAGCCGCTGCTGACCAAGATCCACGCCGAGGTGGTGAACCTGGTGAAGTCGCCTGATTTCATCAAGACCATGCGCAACAACGGCTCGGAGGCGGTCAGCAGCTCGCCCGAGGAGTTCCGCAAGTTCATGCTCGACGACATGAAGAAGTGGGCGGATGTGGTGAAACGCGCAGGGATCAAGGCGCGCTAGTTCTTTCCATTAGGCAGCAAAAGAAAAGGGGCGGAGTGATCCGCCCCTTTTTCATTGCTATGGTGTCCCTACTTGAACTTGACGACCTTGGGGTCAAACTCGAGGCCAAAACCGGGGCGCTGCGGCACCGAGAGCAAGCCGTCCTTGGGCTGAGGTACGTCGCGGAACAGCTTCGACGACCACGGCATGTATTCAACGGTTAAGCCGTTGGGGACTGCAGCGACGAGATGCACATGTATTTCCGGTGCCAGGTGGCTGACCACCGGGATGTTGAAGGCTTCGGCCATGCCGGCGATTTTCAGCCACTGGGTTACGCCGCCGGCGCGCAGGATGTCGATCATCACGATGTCGACCGAGCGTGCTTCGAGCATCTGGCGGAAAGGCGCGATGCCATAGACGTATTCGCCGCCGGCCACCGGCGTGTCGAGCGCATTGGCGACGCGCGCAAGTCCGTCATAGTCGTCGCAGGTGGTGACGTCTTCCAGCCAGAACAGCTTGTAGGGATCGACCTGTTTGCCTATGGAAATGGCCTGGCGCACATCCCAGCGCTGGTTGATGTCGCACATCAGGTCGATCTCGTAGCCGATGGCTTCGCGGATCACGCGGATGCGTTCGATTTCCTTGACCTGGTTGGTGTCGCCGGGAAGCGCGAGCTGGGTTTTCATCTGCTTGAAGCCACGGGTCTTCAGCAGTGCCGCCGCCTTCTCGCAGTGTTTGAGAGGAAAGTGGCGCATCAGCGCGCCGCTGGCGTAGGTGTTGACGCGCAGGCGATGACCGCCGCACAGGTTGGACACCGGCTGGTTGTGGATCTTGCCCTTGATGTCCCAAAGCGCGATGTCGACGGCGGACAGCGCCAGCGTGAAGATGCCGCCGGGGCCGGCGTGCAGTGCTGCAGCGCGCAGCTTGTCAATGATGGCTTCAACGCGGCGCGGGTCCTCGCCGATCGACAATGCGGCGAACGATTCGACGGCGGAAAGCAGCGCCTTGTCCAGTGCGCCGCCGAAGAAGGTAAAGCCGATGCCTTCGATACCCTGGTCGGTGCCGAGTTTGAGGGTGACGAAATTCTTGGTGCCCGGCGTGCGCGGTCCGTCGGCGAGCGGTTCGTCATGGGGAAGCGAGACGAGTGCGGTACTGGCGTGGGTGATTTTCATCGGTAGGGTCCGTCAGGATGTGGCGGGGAACGTGAATGCAGAAACGTGACTATCGCATAGATGGTGCGGCCGGCGCAGCACACCGTACAGCATCTGGAATTTCCAGGGGGTCAGGGTTTCAGTGCGTAGACCTCGTCGAAACGGCGTTCGAGTGCAGGATGAGTGCCGCGCAGCCGGTCGACGACCTCGCGTGCCCAGTCGTAGTACTGGCGAATGCGTTCTTCCGACCATCCCGCAGGAGCGCGGGTACTAAGATCGCGCACGTTGCAGATCTTGTCGGCGAGCTTGACCAGGCGGGCGCTTTCACTGGAATGTCGGGCCTTGGCGACCTGCAGCCGCTTGCGCAGTTCCTTCCTGATCCACTTGGTATCGGTGACTTCGAGCACGATGTCGGCAATTTCCTCGCCGAATTCACCGCGCAGCTCCTGCCAGGTGGTCTCGGTGTCTTCCAGCGTGTCGTGCAGCAGTGCTGCAGCGATCACCACCGGATCGCGGATATCGCCCTCGTCCCACAGCACGTGGGCGAGTTCGATCGGATGGTTGATGTAAGGCGATGCTTCCTTGTCCTTGCGCCGCTGGTCGCGGTGTTTGTGCGCAGCGAAAGCCACGGCTCTCAGAATCAGGTCGGTGGTTTCATGTCCGCCGGCAGGGAGTTCGCGCAAATCCATGTGGACTAGGATACGCCTGGCAGGCGGCTGGCATCTACGCGCTGCGCAGCCGCATCATCCTGATCAGCAGGATGGCGGTGAATGGCAGCGCCACGGCAATGACCAGCTGGACAATCAGCAGTTCGCCGAGCTGGCTGTAGTCTGCCGGGACGGTGACGGCCCCGGTCTTGTCTTTGACCTCCCTGGATACGGTGTAGATCTGGTTCAGATACTTGGTGCCCAGCGAGGATGCCGACAGCGCGAGGTTGGTGAACGAGGCCATTACTGCGAAATAAGTAGCCTTCAGTTTTGCGGGCGCCGAATTGGCGATCCACGCCAGCATCGGAATCATCGCGATCTGGCCCAGCGGGGATTCGAGGGCGGTGTTGACCAGCGCGATGAAGCGTGCATCGACCACGCCTCCTGTCATTGCCGCGGTCCAATGGTGCAGGCCGAAATACATGCCGACATAGGGCAGCGAGAGACATCCGCCAAGTACGGTGAGGAATCCGACTACGTAGGCGATGGTGTGGTCGGCCATAAAACGGCGGAAGATGAACATGCCAAGCAAGGTCAGCACCGAGCCGATCAGAGACAGAACGGAGATGAAATGCTGGTCGAATTTGAGTTCGTCGATGAACCACCAAGTGATGCCTTCGCCGGGGCCGGGGATGGCGCGGAATACGAAAATGACGATGACGGTGCCCAGCAGCGTCGCCCGCGTTTCGGGTTCGAGTTCTCGAGTCAGCCGCACCAGCAGGAAGGCAATGATGCCGAAGGAGCCGGCGAAAATGATTTCTTGGTTGAAGGAGATGTTGCTGAATCCCATACCCAGCGTGAAGGCGACGAAAACTGCGCTGCCGCCAAGGATCCACCAGTTCGGTGACGTGGTTTCACTGCGTCCGCTGAGCAGGACATCAATCTCGGCTGCGCTGCGGCCCTGTGCCAGCAGCCGCTGTGCGTCGCGTCGCCGGATCACCATCGCGATCAGCACACCGGTGACCGAGATGGCGGGGATGCACATTGCCATCAGGTAGATCTGGCGGTAGATCGCGATTTTCTGCGCCTCGTCGAGTTTGCCGACGCCGGAGAACAGATAGAGGTTGATCACCGCTACGAACACGCTGCCGCCGATGATGGCGACGCGGCCCAGCGTCTGCATGGTCGTGTTCATCAGCTTGCGCTGTGCCGGATCGACGGGATTGCCCTGATCGTCCACTCGCGGCACGGCTTCGACGGTCATCGCGTCGGCGACCACGTCCTGCAGGACGTAGCCGACGACACCAAGCAGTACGCTCGCGACATACCAGCTGCCCGGCGGCAATACGGCGGCCATCGCTTCGCGGTCGCCGAGCAGGCCGATCATGATCGACAGGCTCGCGGCGATCATGCCCGCACCGAGGAATACCAGCGCGCTTTTCCAGCGCCAGATCAGGTCGACCAGGTGGCCCAGCGGCATTTTCAGCGCCCACGGCACGCCGGCCCAGAAACCGAGCGCGGCGAGAAAGGCCGCCGACAGCCCGAGGTAATCCTTGACGAAAAACGTGCCGACGATGCCGGTCAGCCCGGAAATCCCGGCGGCCATGTAGACCATCAGCGGTGGCAGGTACGACAGGCGCATCTCGCGGCCGAGCGCGAGGATGTTGCGGTCCAGCCAGTTATGTAACTCTTTCATCCGAAATCGTATGTTGTTGTTTTATTTGATTTTATACGAATTTCGAGAGGGTGCTGACGCGTGCTCAGTCGGGTAACTGATAATTTTTCTCGCGGAACAGGCGCAGGCAGGCTGCGGCAACTTCGGGATCGTAGAGCCGGCCGGCGTTTTTCTCGATTTCCTCCAGGGCTGGCCCGGTGCCCTTGGAGGGACGATAGGGACGGTGCGAGGCCATCGACTCCACCACGTCGGCGACTGAGAGGATGCGCGCGAACAGCAGGATATCCGTGCCTTTCAGTCCGCGCGGATAACCCGATCCGTCCATCCGCTCATGGTGCTGGTGGATGACCTCGGCGACAGGCCACGGGAAGACAATGGACTTGAGGATTTCATAGCCTTTTTCGGCATGGGTTTTGACGATTTCGTATTCGGGTGCCGACAGTTTTCCGGGTTTGGAAAGGATTTCCGCGGGCGCGGTGATCTTGCCGACGTCATGCACGTGGCCCATGACGCCGAGCCCCGCAATGTCATGATCGGACAGGCCCAGTTCGCTGCCCAGGGCCATCGCCAGCGCGGCAACCCGGCGTTCGTGGCCTGCGGTGTAGGGGTCGCGCAGTTCGACCATTTCCGAAATCGCACTGGTTGTCGCCTGGATCGAGTGTTCCAGGCGAGCGACATATTCGGCGAGTTTCGCCTCGTTTTTCATGCGTTCCGTGATGTCCTGCATGACGCCGATGACCACCGGCCGGCCGGCATATTCGCTTATGCTGCCGTGGGCGCCGATATGCACGGTCGAGCCGTCGCGCCGCAGGGCGCGGAATTCGTGTTTGATTTCACGAGATTCGCCTGACATGAGCCTCCGGACCTGTTCCAGAACTATCGGCAAATCTTCCGCATGAACCAGTTTGGCGACCTTGGGGCCAAGCACTTCATCCGGGACATAACCCAGGATTTCCGCTGTTCGCGGATTGACGTAATAAACGTTGATGTGGTCGGCTATGAAAATGCCGACGAGGGACTGTTCGACCAGCCCCTTGAACTTGGCTTCGCTCTCGCGCAGCCGCTGCTCACCCTCAAGATTGTCGAGCGCGTATGACACGTCGGCGACCATTTCGTCCAGCAGTCTGACGATTTCTGCATCGAAATAGTCGCTTTTCCGGGCATAGAGTTTCAGCGCCCCGATCACCCTCCCGCCCTGACGGATCGGGAAGGTGGCGAGCGACTGCACGCCAGCCTGCGCTGCCGGCTCGTACCAGGTGCCGGAAATGTTGTTGACAATCTGGTGCCTGCCTAGATTGATGGCCAGTGCCGTGGTGCCGCGACCGTCGGGCCGCGCAGGGTCGGCGGAAAAGTGCACGTTGTCGATATAGCCCTGATCATCGCCGTGGCGGGCGGCCGGCCGGACCATGTGATCGGCGGGATCAAGTATGCCGATCCAGGCAAAGGCGAAGCCGGCTTTTTCGACGGCGGCCTCGCAGATGCGGTGGAAAAGGGCCTGGCGGTCGCGCAGGCGGACCACGGCCTCGTTGGTCGCCGACAGGGCGGCGTAAAGGTCGCGCTGATGGCCCAGGTTATGCTCGCGTTCCTTGCGTTCCGAAATGTCCTGCACGGTGGCGAGGATGAAATCGACGGAGCCATCGTGCCGGCGCACTGCCTGCACGCTGATCAGGGCATGGACCGTCGTGCCGTCAGGGCGGATGTAGCGCTTGTCTTTCGAATAGCTGTCGGTCCCGCCCTGCAACAAGCGCTCGAACTCGGCCATGTCGGCTTCCCGATCATCGGGATGGGTCAGTTCCGCCCAGGTTTTCTGCTGCAGGGCGTCGCGGGAGTAACCGAGGATTTCGCACAGCCGGTCATTGAAACGCAGCCAGCGCTTGGTCGCCGGATCGGTGGCGGCCATGCCGATGAAAGGCAGTTCGAAAAACAGCCGCTGCAGCTCTTCGCTGCGACGTGCTGCGGTGATATCGGTCAGGTAGATGTCGCAATAACCAGTCCGGTGCGGTACAAAGGAAGCAGAAATTACGCTTTCACCCAAGCTGAACTCCCGGTTCCCGGCTTCATCTGCGGCGGCAATCGAGGTGAGGGCGGCTTCGAGCTGCGCGCCTGTGCCTGAGTCGCGGCTGGACTCGATCATTTTTCTGGTCGCATCGTTCATGAACAATCGCTTGCCGTCGCGTGCCACCGTCAGCACCGGGTTGCGGTTCTGCAAAGGGTAACGCGCCAGTTCCGCGGCACTGCGCTGCGAGGCGAGGCGTGCGCGCATTTGTCGCTGCATCAGCAATCCAAAGACCGCGATTACGCCGGCAAAAATGCAGAAGGCGCCGATGCTCATGGCGACGAATCCCACTCATTCGCGCAGAATCTGGTGCTCCGGAATGCCGAAGACCAGCATGAACTCGGGGTATTGGGGCACACGGCCGTAGGCAAAGACCTTGTCGAGATCGTCAACGACACTGTGGGCGCGATACACGCCGGCGGGTTGTGAAGGCAGCAGATCGAGCCACTTGAGGGCGCGCCTGTTCAGCTGGACCGGCGCATCATCGCGGTGGGGGCTGCGCAGCAGCAGCGAACCGTCGCTGCGGAACAGGGTGATGCTTTCATTCTGGTCAAAACCCGGTACCTGCCAGTATTTTCCGAAAAGTTCGAGATCGAGTATGGCAAGCACCACACCGCGGAATTCACCACCGGGGCCGCGCACGGCCTTGCTGGCGGTAATGATCCAGTTATTGGTGAACATGCCGCGGTGCGGATTGCTGATGTGGAGTCCGGATTGCGGGTGGTCGCGGTGATGACGGAAATATTCGCGCCCGGAGAAATCCTCGGTCGAGGTGCGGCCATCGCTGTTGTAAACCATGAGGCCTTGTGCATTGACCATGGCCAGGGTGCGCGCCACGGGGGTTGCATGGTGCAAAGCCACGACGGACCTGGTGTCGGCATCAGATAATTTCGCGGACGCAAGATCCTGGGCGATATCCGCCAGCGTGTTTTCCACCAGCCGCAGGGAACTGCTGATCTGCGCGGCGATGGCGAATTGCACGGCCCGTGAGGCGGTTTCGCCGGACTTCAGAGCATTTTCGCGCATCCAGGCGAGCCCCAACAGCAGAAAACAGAGCAGCACGGCAACAAAAATCATCAGTTGCCGGGGCAGCCAACGCAGTGAATTTTCGTCGCTGCGAATCGATTCCCTGAATTGTTTTGCGATTGCGACGGAGGTGGCTTCGGCGTCAGACGCACCGGGGTTCAGGTGGCGCAGTGCGATGAACAGCAGCGATGCCGTAATGACGACGAATGCCAGTCCGTTGAGCATTTCGAAAGTCGAGGCATCGTGTTGGCCGTATAACGCACGTGACAGGTAAAAGCCCGTGACAATCCAGCCGACGCCGACCAGGGTATAAACCAGGGTGGCAAACAGCGGCAGTCTTGTCGGTTTGGCCACGGACGGTTCCTCAGTGCTCCGCTTCCCGCCAGCAGGTCACGGTGTAACGCTGCAGTTCGATGTCCGTCGCCCAGAAATCCGGCGGCAGCCCGGATTTGTATTTGAGCCAGGCAAGAAATTCCTGCGGGTCAGGATACTGTGCCCACATTTCAGGCAGAAAATTGCCGCTGTGATGGCCGTAGCGAAAGGCAAGCCCATCGGCGCCCGTCCGCAATTGCGCGAGCACTTCGTGCTCGCTGGCACCGAAGATGCGTTCCGCTTCAGACAGCACCGCAATTTCGATGTCGATGGCATCCAGTTCGGGCCGGGTCAGCGGAGAGAAGCAGGGGTCATTGAGCGCGGCGCCAACCGCATTCCCCGCGACATCGTCGCGCAGCGGAACGGAGGGCCGCAGCGTGCCGGTACGGCCGCGCGGGTGACCTTCGAGATTCAGCGTGACATATGATGCTGCGGGTTGAAGCAGCCATTCCGGAGATGCGCCTGTTGAAACATCCGTATCTTCACCCAGGGCGCGTGCAATTGATTGCCGTGCAAGCGGCAGCAGAATGCTTCCGGCGTCAGCTGGCGGACTCATCATCATGGGCTCCGGTAGTCGGGCTGCTACAATCCGGCAAAATTCGATTTTACGACAGGTCACAGCTGATGGCGCGTTACGCCGCACTGATTCCCGCTGCGGGCAGCGGAGTCCGCATGTCATCCGGTATGCCGAAGCAGTACGCGTTACTCGGCGGCAGGCCGATGATCCAGCATGCGGTGCACCGTTTGTGTGCGCATCCGCGTATCGAGCAGGTTTTTGTCGTGCTGGCGCCCGGGGACGAGCGTTTTGCTGCGCTCGACTGGAGCGCTTGCGGCGACAAGCTGTCGGCGCTGTACTGCGGCGGGGAGACGCGGGCGGCCAGCGTTTTCAACGGGCTGCTGGCGGCGAACGATGCATTCGAGGCCGAAGACTGGGTGCTGGTGCATGACGCCGCGCGGCCCTGCCTGGCTGCGGCGGACATTGACCGGCTGCTGGAGGGGGTCGGTGACGACAGCGTCGGCGGTCTGCTGGCGGTACCGGTTGCCGATACGCTGAAGCGCGCGAATGCCGAGAACGAAGTGCTGCAGACGGAAGACCGCGATCATTTGTGGCGGGCGCAGACGCCGCAGATGTTCCGCTACCGGGTGCTGGTCGAGGCGCTGCGCCGTGCCGACATCGCCGTGGTGACCGACGAGGCCGGTGCCGTCGAGCAGGTTGGAGCGCGGCCGAAACTGGTGCAGGGCAGCGCCACCAATATCAAAGTGACTTATCCTGAAGACATAGCACTCGCCGAACTGATCATCGCCAACAGGAAATGAAATGACCTCGATGAGAATCGGACAGGGATTCGATGTGCACGCGCTGGTTGCCGGACGCAAGTTGATCATCGGCGGGGTGACCATTCCTCACGATCGCGGATTGCAGGGTCATTCGGACGCTGACGTGCTGCTGCATGCGATCTGCGATGCGTTGATCGGTGCCGCCGGGCTCGGCGACATTGGCCGTCATTTTCCCGATACCGATCCCCGCTACAAGGGCATCGACAGCCGCGAACTGCTGCGCGCGGTGGTGAAACTGCTGGTGGAGCAGCGCTTTGCTGCCGTCAATGTCGATGCCACCATCATCGCGCAGGCACCGAAAATGGCGCCGCACATTCCTGCGATGCGGGTGAACATAGCCGCCGATCTCGGTGTTGATGAAGGTTGCATCAATATCAAGGCCAAAACCGCAGAGAAACTGGGTGCCGTCGGTCGCGGCGAAGGTATCGTCGCCGAAGCGGTGGTGCTCATCGAGCGTAAGTGACTGCACCGTAGTTTTTTGATCCGGGGTCTATAATGGATTTCCGGTAATCAGGGATGGAATGCTGAGATGAGCGGCGCCGAATGGGTTGCGGTTTTCGCGGGGTAGACGACGGCCCAGGGCCCTGACCGGCTTGCCCTGCCGCAGTGGGGCGAGGAGCAATGGGTCAAGTTGCTGGCGCACACCGAGCCGCGTCCGTTCCGCAAGAGCGAAGTCGTCATCCAGCGCAGTTCGGCCGACCGCACGCTTTACCTGGTTGCGGGCGGCTCGCTTGAAGTCGGGGTGACGCAGGTCGATGGCATCAGCATGACTTCCCTCGCAAAAATCAGCGCCGGCAGCATACTGGGTGAGCAGTCTTTTTTCGACGGCCAGCCGCGCTCTGCCAATGTGTGGGCGGTGACCGACGGTACGCTGTTGCTGCTGCCGTTCGAGCAGTTCACGCGCTTCGGTGACGTCGAACCGGTGTTGGCGCGTGACTTCCTGTTTGCGATGGCGCGGGTGCTCTCAATCCGTCTGCGCAATACTTCCTTCAGATTACGCCGCTGACGGCAGTTCGATGCGGGCCCTGAGTCCGCCGCCATCCCTTTCCAGCAACCTGATCCTGCCGCCGTGCATTTGCGCGATGCGGTCAACGATGGCCAATCCCAGCCCGGTGCCACTGGTCGAACGCGCATTGTCCATGCGGGTGAACGGCTGCAGCATGCGCCCGGCATCTGCTGGGGGGATGCCGGGGCCGCGATCCAGCACTTCGATGCTGATAACTTGCCCTTCCAGTGCGGTCGTCACCTCAACCATGCCGTTGCCGTGGCGCAGTGCGTTGTCGATCAGGTTGGAGAGCAGCCGCTGAATTGCCTGCCTGCGCAGCGGGCGAGACGGCAGAGAGGACGCGGCAAGGCGCACGTCCTTGCCGTCGCGGTTGTAGCGCTCGACCACTGTGCGCACGATTTCATTGAGATCGCTGTCGCCGGTCGCGGCTTCGGCATCGACGGGGCGGGCAAAATCGAGGAACTGTCCGATCGCGGCATCGATGTCGTTGATGTCTTCCGCGACGCCTGCTTTGAGCCCGGCATCGCTGTCGTTGCCGAGCATTTCCAGGGCCAGGCGGATGCGCGCCAGTGGCGTGCGCAGATCGTGGGAGACTCCGGCGAGGAGCAGGGCGCGTTCTTCATCCTGGCGCCGGATATCGGCAGCCATCTGGTTGAACGAGCGTGCCAGCGTGCGGATCTCCGCCGGCCCGTCTTCGGTGACCCGTGACGGCATGGTTCCCCGTCCCAGTTGTTCCGCCGCCCGGGTGAGCTCGCGCAGCGGCCGGTTGATGCGCGCGACCACGATGAAGGCGCCGATGACTGCCAGCGCCAGCACCAGTGCGCCCCAGCCGATCCAGCGCAGGGGCGCGTTGCGTTCGATGCGCGATCGCGGCAGCGATACCCAGTATTCGTCGACATCAATGCGGAAACTGACCCAGACTCCGCCGACCCCGTCGCGTTCCAGGGCCACGCGGGTTTGCGATCCGAGACGTTCCCGCAACTCGGATTCAATGATGCGCAGGAACGGCCGGTCGGGCAGGGCCGGCACCGCTTCTGCGGGGTCGCCGGGATAGACCTGGATGCCTTCGCGTTCCGCCAGTTCGTCGAGCAGTGCAAAGCGACGTGCAGGATCTGCGGTGATCAGCGCTGCGCGGGTCAGGTTGACGACGCTTGCCAGCTGCTGGGCGACCTGGAGAGCGCGTGGCTCCCGTTCCGAAACCCGGAATATCTGCAACCACGCGAGATGGGCGATGACCAGCAGCGCGGCGATCAGCAGCACGCTGCGCCACAGCAGGGTGCGGGGCCACAAACTCACTGCCTAGAACTCACTGGCTTTTCCCATCCGGGATGAAGACGTAACCAAACCCCCAGACAGTCTGGATATAAGCAGGTTTCGCAGGATCGGCTTCGATCAGCTTGCGCAGGCGCGACACCTGCACGTCGATTGAGCGGTCGAAGGCACCGAATTCGCGGCCGCGCGCGAGTTCCATCAACTTGTCGCGCGACATCGGCGTGCGCGGGTGTTCAGCGAGAACTTTCAGCAACGCGAATTCGCCGGTGGTCAGCGTGATTTCCTCGCCGTCGCGGGTCAGCGTGCGCGTGCCGAGGTTGAGGCGGAAGCTGCCGAATTCGATGGTTTGTGCCGTGGCACCGGGCGCACCGGGCGGCGGTGGCGGTGGCTGGCGGCGCAGTACTGCCTGGATGCGCGCCACCAGTTCGCGCGGGTTGAACGGTTTGGGCAGATAGTCATCGGCACCGATCTCCAGGCCGACGATGCGATCCACGTCGTCGCCCTTGGCGGTGAGCATGATGATCGGCATGGTTTCACCGCCGCCGCGCAGACGGCGGCAGATCGACAGGCCGTCTTCGCCGGGCAGCATCAGGTCAAGAATCATCAGCTCGTAGCGCTCGCGAGCGAGCAGCCGGTTCATTTCCACGGCGTCTGCAACCACGCGTACCGTGTAACCCTGCTCGCTGAGGTAGCGGTTGAGCAGTTCGCGCAAACGGGCGTCGTCGTCGACGACCAGGATTCGGGTTTTGGTCTGTGTCATGGCGCAATCCTAGCCAGTTCCGGGGTCCCAGGCCATCGTATTGAAACAATCGCTTACAAATCGATGCCGGCAAAGGTTTGGTCTTGCGCGTAGCATATGCCTCTGGGGTGCTGGCACGGTGACGGCAATATCCGCTTACATGTTGCCTGCTTCCCGCAACACTCTGTTAACAGGATGCGCTGAACATGGTGCCGACGCTGCCGGTACTGCAATCAGGCGTATCAAACCGGTCGGCGTTGATTACGACCCGGAGAACGGTGCATGAAACTTGGTTGGACAGGTGTGGTGTTTCTGGTGTGGACGGTCCTGCAGCCGGGGCCGGTCATGGCCGGTCCGTGGCGTGATATCTACGCGCAGCAGGGCCAGCAGGAGCGCTACGAACCGGGCCAGAACCGCAGGCGCGAAAACATGCGCCAGGAACGGCACGAGCGTCGTCAGCAACACCGCCAGATGTCCGATGAAGAGCGCAGGGAATTGCATCGTGATCTGGACAAGGCGCGGCGGGAGATTTACCGGCCCCGCCGCGAACGTTGAAACCCTTCAAGGACGGACGACCATGAAAATTCGCAGCGTAATGATTTCATTGATGTTTTTGACTGCATCGGCAATGGCGGCAGAGGGCATGCCTGGTGGCCCGGGTCATGCAATGGGTGGACCCGAGTCGCATGCAGCGGCACGCGAGGCGTGCAAGGCAGACCCTGAAAAATGCCGGCAGGAACGCCAGGCCAAGCGCGATGCGTGGTGCGCGCAGAATCCCGAGAAGTGCAAGGAGATGAAAGCACGTGCCGAGCAGTGCAAGGCGGATCCGGAGAAATGCCGCAAGGAGCGTCAGGCCAAGCGCGACGAGTGGTGCAAGCAGAATCCGGAGAAATGCAAGGAGATGAAAGCGCGTGCCGAACAGCGTCGCGCTCAATGCAAGGCTGATCCGGCCAAGTGCGAGCAGGAAAGAAAGGCGCGCATGGAGGAACGTTTCAGGAAAGCCGACGCGGACGGCAACGGCTTGCTGTCCAGGCAGGAGGCCGCCAGCCGTTCGCCGCGCCTAGCACGCCATTTCGATCGTCTGGATGCCAATGGCGACGGGCAATTGTCGCGGCAAGAACTGATGGCCGCGCGCAAGGGTCATCGCGGGCACCGTCACCACAGCGCATAGATCTGCGGTTTCAAGCCGGGGTAACCAGAAGTTTGGTTACCTCGTATCTTGTTATAAATATATGATTTTATTTAGTTTATTTTTTACGCACCGCGCTGATCTAGTGCCTGGATTGCGCTGTGGCGGCAGCTTCAGGCGTAAAACCCCAGGGCTTTGACCTGCCACCGCAAATAACAAATAAGTAATTGTTTTAAAAAGAAAAATAATAAATCGCGCCATGTAAACCCGGCGCCGCACTCGCTTTTTACCTGCCGCAACCGATAGAATGTCGGGCAAAACCGCGCGGGGTGGCAGCTTGCGGTTTTTCCATGTCTCGCCAAGCACTTACAACGGTTATCTCTAGACGGGAAGAGGAATCATGCTGGCAACGCGAATAAGACAAAAAGACAGCGTGTTTTATTTTGCAAGCTATCCGGCCAAGGAAATTCTGGATCGCGTGCGCTTCATCAGCCGTTTTTATGGTGAAAGCGAAGAGATCACGCCACAAAATCTGCCACAGCATGATGAAATCGCGCAGTTCATTTCGCGCGTTGAACGCAACGACGAAGCGTTCCAGCGCCAGATGTCGAAGTCCAAGGTCCGGCAGTTGCGCAATTTCTATGAAATGGCGGTCAGCCAGCCGCCGATTCCGGGCACGGTGCTGCTGTTCACTTCCGACGAACTGCGTTTCACTGCGCTGTCGGGACAGGATGCAATCGGCAATCTCGGCGAACCGTCATCGAAATACCTGATCATCGACGGCCAGCACCGCCTGGCCGCGCTGAAATTTTATCTGCATGAACATCCGGCAGAGGCATCGTCAATCAACGTGCCCTGCGTGATTTTCGATGGTCGTAGCGAAGACTTTGCCGCCGAAATGTTCGTGATCATCAATTCGACGCCTACACGCATCAACAAGAGCCATCTCGTTGATCTCTATGAGCGTGTGTCCTGGGCTGATCCGGACAAGCGTTTCGCGGCGCGCATGGTCGAGGATCTCTATAC
>Ga0222713_10004092_pt1 | contig 14730 bp, 17 predicted proteins | sample C33_649DmetaG_FD_165061 | JGI IMG/M metagenome (GOLD analysis project Ga0222713, IMG submission 165061) | Estuarine water microbial communities from San Francisco Bay, California, United States - C33_649D | ecosystem: Environmental > Aquatic > Marine > Unclassified | place: USA: California...
AATATGCAGCTATGTACACAAGAGACGATCGCCTTGCGAAGAATCTCCATGAGATAAGTCTGTGGGCAGGTGACCCACTCTGGCGGATGCCATTGGTCGATGACTATGCGCAAGCACTCTCGAGTGAGGTTGCAGATTTCAAGCACACCTCTGACAAGGTGAAATTCGGTGCCGGCTCGGTTACCGCGGCTCTCTTCTTGGAGAAGTTCGTTGGAAAGCGCCACTGGGTCCATCTCGATATCGCTGGCCCTGCTCGTTCAGAAGTTGATGCCGGTGAATTCGTCAAGGGTGGCACTGGTTTTGGTGTAAGGACTCTCACTCGATGGTTGGCAACGCTCTGATGACATCGTCTCTTCCTTTTGTCCCGCAGCGAGGGGATATGACCTCCTATAGCGAGAGTCTCTTCCCTGAATCAGATGTCATCGCGCAAGCACGAGCTCGTGGCCAAGAATTTGGAATTCCGAATACAGAGCAACTGGTTGGCTCGTTGATTCGTTACCTGGCAGAGCTCATTGGTGCATCAGCAGTGGTTGAAGTTGGTACGGGAACAGGTGTCAGCGGACTTTATTTGCTAGGACTACCTCACCTCACGCTCACCTCAATTGATGCCGAGATGGCGCATGCGAAGGCTGCGCGTCTGGCCTTCGATGACGCCGAGATATCGCCGACTCGATATCGATTAATCACAGGCGCAACCAAGGAAGTAATCGGCAAACTTGCAGATAACTCGTATGACATATTCGTCATGCGCCAGACTCGCGATAGTGGCGATAGCGACTACCTCGTCGATGCGCTTGGTCATGCCGAAAGGTCGCTTCGCCCCGGGGGACTTTTGATTCTTGACAGCGTCTTGGGTGGCGGAAAGGTCGCTGATCCCACACAGAGAGATGACCAGAGCATCGCTCGTCGAGAAGTGATTCGAGCAATTCGCGCGAGCAGTAATTGGCGCCCACTACTTCTGCCCCTCGCGGACGGGGTTTTGGTTGCGACGAAATCGTTGGCGATGGAGGGAATGAGTAAGTGAACTCAGAGTCGAACTCAAGTCAGGATTCCACGGCAAAGCGTGGCGGTTACGTTGGCGCATCAGGTCACACCAGTTGGTGGAGCGCGCCGGCGGGCGAAGAAGCACATAGAAGTTTTGCCCAAACCGGAGTTAAACCGCGGCGAAAAATTGGGATCACAGCCACAGTGGTCATTGCTCTCATTGCAGGACTCGGGGGCGGTGTAGGTGGCGCATATTTAGCCGATCGAGAATTGATCTCAACCAACGCCAACCTGGTCCAGGTCAATAACACCATCGAGCGAGCACCCGAATCTATTGCAGGAATAGCCGCACGAGTCATTCCCTCAGTGGTCTCGATAACTACTCGGACGAAGAATGGCGGCGGTACAGGTTCAGGTTTCTTCATCAGAAGTGATGGCTTCCTTCTGACCAATAACCATGTGATCAGCGCTGCTGCGACCGCAAATGGATCGATAACAGTCAAGCTCAACAACGGAAAGTCATTCAAAGCTCGAATTGTAGGAAGGAACGCTTCATACGACTTAGCTGTTTTGAAGATTGCAGTTAACGATGCTCCAGCGCTTCAATTCGGAGATAGCGATTCAATTCAAGTCGGTGACAATGTGATTGCGATCGGTTCGCCGCTAGGTTTAAGTGGGACGGTCACGACTGGAATCATCAGTGCGAAGAATCGCGCTGTTACGACTGGCGGTGAAGGAGAGACTTCTTTCATCAATGCTCTGCAGACAGATGCAGCGATCAATCCCGGCAATTCAGGTGGGCCACTTGTCGATATGTCGGGGGCGGTCGTTGGCGTGAACTCGGCGATAGCCACTTTGGGATCTGGTTTTGGCGGTAGCGGATCTATTGGTCTTGGCTTTGCGATTCCAATCAATCAGGCACGCAAGACGGCAGAGCAGTTAATCGCAACGGGAAGATCGGTCTATCCAATCATTGGCGTATCAATTGATTCTCGTTACACGGGTGATGGTGCTTTGGTTGCTGATCAGAAAGACGCAGTCCTACCAGGTGGACCTGGTGCGAAAGCAGGAATCAAACCAGGTGATGTCATCATCAAATTCGAGTCGACAGAGATCAATAATTCTGATGAGTTGATTGTTGCTGTCAGGTCCAAGGATGTGGGCGATGAGGTGACATTGGTCCTGCTGCGAGATGGCAAGAGGATCTCGGTCGCACTCACTCTGATTGCAGGGCAGAGTTAAGTTCGCCATGGCCCGTGAAGCGAATAAGTAAGTAGACTCGCGACTATGTTCGATATTGGTTCTGGAGAGATCATCGGCCTAGCGATTCTTGGCATGATCTTGGTTGGGCCAGATCGACTACCAAAAGCAGCCGCTGACGCTGCGCGATTCGTCAAACGAGTTCGAGAGCTCACAAGTGGCGCGGGTGATGAGCTGAAGAAGAATTTAGGGCCAGGTTTCGAGAATTTAGATATTCGGGATTTGAACCCGAAGACCTTGATCCAGAAGCATGTTCTCGATGCTGTCGAAGATAAACCTACAGTCACAAATAGCACTAAGGCAGTACGAACAAATAAGCCGCCCGCAAAATTTGATCCAGATATGCTCTAAATAATTCTTATGGTAGATGAGATACGCCAGGCACTATCGAAAGTAAATGACCCTGAGCTTCGTCGACCAATTACCGAATTGGGAATGGTTCAAGAAGTCGAAGTTATCGGAAGAGAGATTAGGGTCCGAATTCTCCTAACGATTCAAGGTTGTCCGATGCGAGATCGCCTGGAGCGAGATATTACGAGCGCTCTTGACTCTTTTACGGAGATCGATGCGGTAAGAATTGATTTCGGTGTGATGAGTGATGAACAGAGAAATGAAGTGAAGCGAATTGTCCGCGGTGGCAAGGAGAAAGAAATCTCTTTTGCAAGGCCAGATTCCTTGACTCGCGTCATTGGGATTGCCTCGGGAAAGGGTGGAGTCGGAAAATCTTCTGTTACGGTCAATCTCGCTGTCGCACTCAGTGAGCAGGGATTTAGCGTTGGAATCTTGGATGCCGATGTCTACGGTCATTCGATCCCTCGATTGATTGGCGTCGCAGGTTCAAGGCCTACTGTGATCGATCAACTCTTCATTCCAGTCGAGAGTTATGGCGTCAAGATCGTCTCTATGGAAATGTTCAAACCAGATCGTGCTGACCCAATCGCGTATCGAGGACCTCTCCTGCATCGAGTCTTGGAGCAACTACTTACCGATGCCTATTGGGGTGATCTGGATTTCTTACTCCTAGATCTGCCACCAGGTACCGGGGATATCGCCATCTCGCTGGCGCAGCTAATACCTAACTCAGAAATTCTTGTGGTGACTACGCCTCAAATCGCCGCTGCAGAAGTCGCTGAACGAGCCGGTCGAATCGCTCATCAACTCAAGCAGAGAATCATCGGAGTTGTCGAGAATATGTCCGCTTCACCTTGCCTATCGTGCGGAGAACCTCAGGAGTTATTTGGAAGTGGTGGTGGCGAGGAAAGTGCGCGCAGGCTCTCCACCTTGGTGGGGGCTGAGGTAGGCCTCATCGCAAAGATTCCATTCGAGTTGAATTTGCGTGAGGGTGGCGATCATGGAGTTCCCATTGTAGTAAATGCGCCAGAGTCTTCATCTGCGAAGGGATTTAAAGAACTGGCGAGAACTTTGAGCGAACGTCAACGTTCACTCCTTGGCGTCAAACTCACTCTCGCCACTTGATTTCTTATCCATCAAAGATTTTTTGAACTCTTTCAGCAACTCTTGGACTTCTTCGCGCACTGACTCAGGAGTTGCAACTTTCTCAAGTTGAGCGCGAAGCGCAGCAATCTCACGAGTTAGGTATTCGGCATCGGCCTGAGTCCGCTCATCTCGAGTTCGATCCTCTTGAATCTGGACTCGGTCACGATCTGCTTGGCGATTTTGTGCCAAGAGAATCAGTGGTGCGGCATAAGAGGCTTGAAGTGATAGTAGTAGCGTCAGGAAGATGAAGGGATATTCATCGAAGCGAAATCCCGTGGGACCAAATATGTTCCATAGCACCCAGGAGAGGACGAAGACAGTCATCCAAACCAAGAAACGAGCAGTTCCGATGAAGCGGGCGAAGGCTTCAGATATCTCACCAAATCTCTCTGCATCATAGTTTGGTTTGATGGAGCGCCTAGAAATCGAAGGCTGATCAAGACGCGACTTTCGCGAATCTCTATCTCTCTGCTTTGCCATGAGATGCCTCCAATTTCTCACTGAGTTTCTCTGAAGCTTGCTTTCGCCAATCTTGTGGCAAGAGGTGATCGAGTACGTCATCGATTGAGATTGCACCAAGTAACCGGTGATTCTCATCGGTCACAGGAAGGGCTAGCAGGTTGTAATTGGCGAGGTATGAGGCCACCTCATTGAGTTGCCAGTTAGCGCCAATCGCCTCAGTTTCGGTATCCACGATGCTTCCGAGAAGTGTCGCAGGACGCTCTCGCAACAACTGTTGCAGATGCACTATCCCCACAAAGCGTCCGGTCGGAGTCTCAAGTGGGGCGCGACATACGTAAACCTGGGAAGCAAGTGGTGATGGTAGATCTTGGCGCCTTACAGCAGCGAGGGCATCAGCAACAGTTCCATCTGCACTTAAGATCACTGGATCTGTAGTCATCAATCCACCAGCCGAGTAATCCTCATATGTCATCAATCGTTTTACATCCTCAGCCTCATCTGGCTCCATAAGTGCAAGGAGTGCGTCAGCACGATCTTTGCCGATATCTCGAAGTAGATCAGCAGCATCATCCGGATCCATCTCGCCGAGAACATCTGCGGCGCGTTCGCCCTCTATCTCAGCAAGAATCTCAACTCGCAGAGATTCATCCATCTCTTCGAGCACGTGCGCCAAACGCTCATCATCAAGACCTCGAGCAATTTCAATGCGGCGTTTTGGCGCGAGGTCGATCAACATGCCAGCTAGGTCAGCGGCTCGCATATTTGAAATCGTGGCAAGAAGTGATGCGACACCTTGGTTCTCTTCAACAGCGCTCAATCCCTGCAAGGACTCCCAACTGACGGTCTTACCCCCGCTTCGAACGCGTAGCAATTTCGTCTTCGGAGAGATATGCACTTGGGTGAGGTACCACTCACCTTTACCGTCGGATTCCATAGCGACATCGGAGACGATGAATGATGAATGTGAGTGCTCGACGCTCTTGTCCAATAACTCACCGATCACCTGGATCTCATTGGTACGCGGTTGGAATCTACGGATATTGAGTTGACCGGTTATCACCACTACGCCAACATCAATCGAGCTGATTCGAGTGAACGGGATGAAGATCCTTCTTCGTGGTGGAACTTCAACCACGAATCCCAAGACACGAGGTGGTTGATTCTGGCTTCGCAGTAAAGCAACGACGTCGCGAATTCGCCCGACACGATCCCCATTTGGCTCAAAGACAGATGTACCAGCAAAACGTGCCAAGAAGACAAGGTTTGGTTTAGACGCGCTCATCGTTACACCCCCAAAGTCCTTACTATTTGAAGCGACACTGATTGAAACGAAAGACATCTACGATCCATGAGGGAGGGGATGACGAGTGCACTGATTTTAGTCCAGGTTCACTTAGGCTCGTTCCCGTATCTGGACTATGCACGTGGGTGATGGAGGGGAAAGTGATGTCTCCGAGCAAATCGGGCTTCGATGGCGTTCGCTCCCAGAGCCATACTGCACTGCCCAAGGGACGCGATATTCCGCTGCTTCTCGGCGGGATGATCGGTCTCGGCATGTCGGGCCCGCTTATCGCTCTGAGTTCGATGTCAATCATGGTTCTGATTTTCTGGCGAAATATTGTCGGCTCGCTACTGATGCTCCCATTTGCCCTTCGTGCACGCCAGTGGCGGGCAAGCGCGGAACGTCGTGCGATTGCTTGGTCAATCCTTGCAGGTCTGGTGTTGGCGCTTCACTTCGTCGGATTTTTCATTGCGATGCGATTTACCTCCGTGGCCGCAGGCACAGCCTTAACTGCGCTACAACCACTTTTCGTCGCAATCTATGTGAAAGCGATTGGAGGTCATATTCCAAATCGTGCTTGGTTTGGTATGGCAATCTCATTAATCGGAGTCTTAGCAGTCACGGGAGTTGACCTCACCATTTCTCTGAGGGCATTCCTCGGCGATCTTGCCGCTATCGGATGTGCCGCACTCTCTGCGCTCTATGTCTTGATCGGATCTAGGGCTCAGAGCGTTATAGCAACATCCACTTACACCAGTATCTGTTACCTCACCTGTGCTCTGACTGCGTTACCTGCGATCTTGTTGCTTGGTGATCCAATCATTGATTTCCCTTTGAAGCAGTGGCTGATTCTCATTGCATTGATTATTGGCGCACAGGTGATGGGACATACCATGATGAACTTCTCACTCAAGCGAGTATCGCCGACGGTCGTATCACTCGTCATTTTCTTTGAGGTGCCCCTTGGTGCGCTCTTTGCTTGGTGGTGGATTGACCAAGTGCCACCTCTTGGCATCATCCCCGGAATCATCATCTTGCTAACTGGATGTGCACTCTTTGTGACTCGAAACGATAGTAAGGTCCAAGTATGACTTCTCGGATAGACCTACATACTCACTCAAACGAGAGCGATGGAACCGATACACCGCTTGAACTTCTCAGTAAAGTTGTTGAAGCAGGGATAACTCGCTTCGCGCTCACAGACCACGATTCAATCGCTGGTTGGCATCAAATTCGAGGGGTAGTGCCAACTGGAATTGAGTTGGTTCTTGGCGCGGAAGTCTCTTGTCAGACGATAGATGCACTCAGCGTGCATATGTTGGGATTCCTCTTCAATCCTGAGAATGCGGCCCTGATCGATTCGATGAATGAGACTCGAGTAAATCGAATCACCAGGATGGAGCGAATTGTCGGCAGGCTTCAAGAAGCGGGCATCGATATATCTGTAGAAGATGTCTATGCAGAGGTGAGCGAAGGGGCGACGATTGGAAGACCGCATCTTGCTGATGCGATGATCAGAAAAGGTCTGGTGAGCGAGAGGGGAGAAGCGTTCGAGAAGTTTCTGCATAATCGATCGAAGTTCTACATCCCCGATGCATCACCAACGCCAGAGGAAGCGATTAGGTTGATAAAAGAGGCTGGAGGAGTTGCCGTCATTGCGCATCCCTTCGCCTCGCTACGTGGTCGGATCATCTCGAGTGAATATCTTGAGAGTCTCATCGAGGCTGGATTAGATGGAGTTGAGATTTATCATCGCGACCATAGTGAGAGTGAGCGCGGAGAGTTGCTCGCTTTAGTGCGCAGGTACGGTCTCCTCGTTACTGGCGGAAGTGATTATCATGGCCATGGAAAGGTCAATCGACTTGGTGAGAATCTCACTGAACTCTCGCAGTGGGAGAAGATTTGCGAGCGGGCTAGTCGCAATCAAGGAGGAAGTTGAGTCATGGACTTGATTGATCTAACTTTCGGGCTACAAGCATTGGTAACTCTCCTGGTCATCATGGATCCACCTGGAGCAACGCCGCTATTCCTCACATTAGTTTCGGCAAGGCCAATGCGAGAACAACGGAAATTAGCTTGGCAAGCAGCAATGACTTCATTCATAGTCATCACAATCTTTGCCATCTTCGGTCAGTGGATCCTCGATTACTTGAAGATCTCGCTCCCAGCGTTGAAAGGAGCCGGTGGTCTTCTTCTTTTGCTTGTCGCACTGGAACTCTTGAAGGGAGATGGAAGCCGCAGAGATGAGCGTCGTAGTGGGAATGTGGCTCTAGTTCCGCTTGGTACACCACTATTAGCGGGCCCAGGAGCGATAGTTGCGATCATGCTCTTTGTCCAAGAGTCGAGTGCTTCGGGCGATCAGATGAGCAAGTCTTTAGCGCTCGCTCTGGCGGTCATCATCGTCCATCTCATCATCGGTATAACTTTGATGTTCTCCACAAAGATAGTCAGAGTCATCAAGGAATCCGGCGTGGAGTTACTTGCTCGAATCGCTGGTTTATTGCTGGCAGCGATTGCGGTAGAGATGTTGGTATCGGCTATCCGGGAGTTCTTCCCCACGATCTAGCGAAGAATTAGAGAGTAGCGAAGCCTACTTTTCTCTCGGTAGGAGCGGCTATCTCAACAAAGCCAATCTTTCCGGCCGGGACAATGACCTGTCGACCCCGAAAATCTGAGAGCACCAGCGGTGTGGAAGATGCCATTGCTTCGTTTACTGCATCAATCACTGCGTCACGGGTCGAATCGCTCTCGAGCACTATTTCTCTCGCGGTATCGGTAACGCTAATTCGAATTTCTATCCGCGCAGTTTCTGGACTTTTTTTGGTGGCCATAGCTCTGATTGTAGTCAGCTAACTCTGACGGGGAAAACCAGAAATACCTCGCCAGATGAGATTTGAGACAAAGGCGACAGCTTCTTCTTTGCTCAAGGATCCATCACGATCTAGCCAATGACGAGCAGTGATCTGAGCGTTTCCAATGATGCCGATGGCAAGCAACATCGAAGCCTCTTTGCTTAAGCCTGTATCGATAGAGATTACTGCAGAGACAGCCGCAGCACAGTCGTAGGTCATTCGATTGAGTCGCTCGCGGACCTGTGGCTCGATGCTCATATCACTCTCAAATAGGAGTCGAAATGCCCCACCCTTATCATCAATGAAATCAAAGTAAGCCTGGATTGTCCGGCGCACGCGATTAGAGTTATCACTCGTCGAAGCAATTGCCTTTTGGATTGCGAAAACAAGGGAATCAATATGAGTATCAAGCACTGCCAAATAGAGATCTAGCTTCGAGGGAAAGTGCTGATATAGAACTGGTTTGCTCACGCCGGCACGAACGGCAATCTCATCCATCGATGCAGCGTGATAACCAGAGAGCGTGAATGCTTCTAGGGCTGCGGTGAGCAGTTGTGCTCGACGTTCGTCTCTAGGAAGACGTCCCTTATCTGCCTTATCTCTGGGTTCTATGGAATCGTCAGACTTAGAATCATTCGACTTAGAGTCAACGACTTTGAGATTCTCTGATCTCTTCTCGTGCGATGCGCTGGCCGATGGGGTCATGAGTGTCATAGTAATACCAATACTGATGTCCAAAGCAATACCAGTCGCAAACCAGTGGCAAACCAGCAATGAACCCTTGAGCGTGAAATAGGCTTCACAGCAACAAGGCGATTAGACTTCACGCTCATGTCACGATTGCCATCTTTGATGCTTGTGCACGCGCATCCAGATGATGAAACCATAAACAATGGCGTGACCATGTCTCACTACGCCAAGCTTGGACATAAGGTCACATTGATTACCTGCACACGTGGTGAAGAAGGAGAGGTCCTAGTCCCAGAACTCGCGCATCTTGCAAGCTCTGATCAAGACAGACTCGGTGAACATCGTGAAATTGAGCTAGCGGATGCTATGCGTGTTCTTGGTGTCAGTGATTTTCAATTCTTAGGATCAGGAAGAGTCAGGTATCGAGACAGCGGAATGATGGGCTCTGATCAAAACCAGAGAAAAGATTCGTTCTGGCAAGCTGATCTTGAGGATGCGGCCTCCCATTTGGCAGAGACGATGTTGGAAGTCAGACCCGATGTCTTGATTACATATGACGAATTCGGTGGTTATGGCCATCCTGATCACATCAAGGCGCATCAAATTGCGATGCGTGCGGCAGAAATGATCCGGGATAAGTGGGAGATTCGAAAGATCTACTGGAACACCATTCCGATTTCAATCATTGAAGCTGGAATAAGCGCGATGAAGGAAGTAGGAAGTGATTTCTGGGGTGTGGAAAAGGCAGAGGACTTTCCATTTGCCAAGCCTGATGAATTAGTAACTACGGTAGTGAGCAATGAGTCGCTGGTTGACTTGAAAATGCAAGCAATGAAGGCCCATGCCACACAGATCACCGTCGATGGACCTTTCTTTGCCCTTTCAAACAACCTCGGCGTCAAAGTCTGGGGTCAAGAGTTCTATACCTTGGTCTACGGAGAAAAGTCAGGACCGTTCGACGCACAGGGAAGAGAAGTCGATATCTTCTCCGGGCTCTCATGATCAAATCACTTCTACGTGCGATATCGATCTCAGCACTCCTCCTTGTGGTCGGAGTATTCCTGCATAACACCATCTCGCCTTACGGGCTCTTCCTCGCGATTGCGGTTGGACCGCTTGGGATTAGATTTATCGCAAAGGGAGCTATCTCTAAGTTAGAGCCAATAGTTGCTGCGATCATCTGGTTTGTACTGCTTTATCTTGCGAGCACTAACCGGAATGGAAATGAGATCTTGGTACAGGGAGATACCAATGGCAACGCCTTCATTGTTGGTAGTAGCGCGTTAATCCTCTTGACCCTGATCACCTTTCTAAACAACCGCAGAAGTCCTAAGTAACCTCTATTTCCAATCCCAGACTTGTCCATCCAGTTCATCCCTTACTTCAATCCCTCGTTCGGCCAGAAGTTCGCGCAATCGGTCACTCTCGGCATAGTCCTTTGAGGCACGAGCTTGGATTCGAGCTTGGAGAAATCCTGAATCCTCCTGACTTAGTTCTCGCTTAGGTTGGATATCGACGCGCATCAGATCAAGGCCAAGCAATCGATCGGCGATTGCAAAGATTTCTGATTTGCAGGTTTCATCGAATGAATCGTCTTTTTCAAGTGAGCGCAACCGTTGTAGCGCTCGTGGAGTATCGAGGTCCTGCGCGAAATCAGATGCAATCTCGTCGATGATCAAAGTTGCTTGGGGGCTGGGTTGGTGCGAAGTGGATAGAGCTTGGTTTGCAAATCGCTCTCGCCACCTTCGAAGTAAGCGATCGGCAGCTGTGATTGATGCCCATGAGAGATCCATCTGACTTCGATAGCGATTCTCTAAGAAACAGAAGCGAACTGCCAACGGGTCCAATCCTCTTGCAATTACATCTGAGAGTAGGACAACGTTCCCCGCGCTCTTGGACATCTTCCTTCCTTCAAAGAGCAGGTGTTCGCCATGAAGCCAGAGATCTACTGCCTCATTCGTTGAATCGAGGTCCTTTGCTACGGGGTTGGACTGTGCCCGTTCATTCTCGTGATGGGGGAATCGAAGATCTATCCCACCGATATGCAGATCGATATGGCCATTGAGGAAATGAAGTGACATTGCTGAACACTCGATGTGCCAACCGGGAAAGCCCTTGCCCCACGGGGAATCCCAGATCATCTCTCTTCGGGCGCCAGCTGACTTCCAGAGTGCCCAGTCTGCATGAAAACGTTTTGCGCCGGCTTCAGTGAACTCATATCTGTGACCAGGCTTGAGATCGGAGAGTCGATTACCGCTGAGTGCTCCATAACTCTCAAAGCGCTCACTCGAGAAGTAGACCGAACCATCCTCACCTTGATAAGCAAGGCCTTTATCCATCAATAGCGAAATGTGTTGATGCATCATCTCAATACATTCACTCGCGCGTGGGTAATGTTCAGCCTTCTTTATCTTGAGCAGGGCGAGATCTCTATGGAATTTAGATTCATATTCGCGTGCAATCTCAAAGGGATCGCGCTTTCGTTCCTTAGACTCCTTCAAGATCTTGTCCTCATCAAAGTCTTCGCTCATATGTCCCACATCAGTGATGTTCTGAATAACCTTGACTTTGAATCCTGCAAATTCAATCGAACGCCGAACCAGGTCAGTTAGAAGAAATGTCCTCAAGTTTCCTGCGTGGGCATCGCGATAAACGGTGGGTCCGCAGCAATAGATTCGAACCTCTTTGTTATCGCTACTTTGGATCTGGCGCACTTGTCGCGAGAGGGTGTCGTAGATACTGACTCCAGTTCCCCTCCCGCCTTCATTCATATTTTTCTCGCCATCTGCGAGTGAACGTGCAGTAGCGCTCTTAGGGAGGACCTCGCGGAATGCAAAGATTGCAGCGGGCTCGAAAGCCACAATCGAGCCATCTCTTCTTTCAACCTGATCTGCGGCAACCAATGTTCCAAGCAAGTCTCGGTATCCCCCCGCGGCCTCATGAAGGCGGATGCTGACCCGCCGGCCGATGAGTGAGGCAAGAGCGTGATGGTCTCGGCCACGCACCTGGCCTTTGGACTCTCCACTCATCGGGCTCATGAGGGGAAGGTTATGCGAGAATGTCGCACCGAACATTGAGAGAATCTCAACCCCTGAGCCGAAAGGAATCTCTTTCGATGACATATGTAATCGCCGAGCCATGTATCGATGTGAAGGATAAATCGTGCATCGAGGAATGCCCAGTGGATTGCATCTATGAGGGCGGAAGGATGCTCTACATCCAACCCGATGAATGTGTGGACTGCGGGGCTTGCGAACCCGTCTGCCCGGTCGAGGCGATCTATTACGAAGATGATGTCCCTACCCAATGGAGCGAATTCAAGGGATATAACTCGGACTTCTTCGATGAGTTAGGTTCACCTGGCGGAGCCGCAAAGGTGGGGCCAACCGGCAAAGACCACCCAGTAGTCCTTCAGATCCAGAAGAAGCCGGAGAGCAACTGAGCACCTCTGACTTTGCGTTGCCAGATTTCCCTTGGGATCTCTTGGCCCCATACGGTGTGAAAGCAAAGAGTCATCCTGACGGTGCGATTGACCTTTCGCAGGGGACTCCTGTCGACCCAACACCAGATTTCATCCAGCGAGCTCTCCAAGAAGCATCAAATGCCCCTGGCTACCCGGTGACCACGGGTTCTGCTGAACTTCGAAGCGCAATCGCCTCGTATTGCCGTGAGGTTCTCGGTGCGCAAGGTGACTTTGATGTACTACCTGTTATTGGCTCAAAGGAATTTGTCGCATGGTTACCATTCATGTTGCGAAGCAAGCGAGATTTGATTCAAGAGAATGCTTATCCCACCTATCGTGTTGGTGCAATCATTGCTGGTTCACATGTGGAAGAAGTCGGTATCGAAGCAACCATGTGGAATTCGCAACCTGGTGATTTGATCTGGGTCAATACTCCCTCGAATCCAACGGGGCGGGTTCACAGCGTCGATGAGATCAAAAAAGCTATGGAACATAGATCTGTTGGCGCAGTCGTTGCTGTTGATGAGTGTTACTTCTCATTTGGTGACGCCAAGAAACCGATATCGACTTTTTCTCTCACAGAGGGAAATAACAGGAACTTTCTCACAGTGCATTCCTTATCCAAGCGTTCCAACCTAGCTGGGTATCGAGGTGCGTTTGTTGCGGGAGATCCAGATCTGATCTCTCGTCTCCTTGAGATTAGGAAGCATGCTGGGATGATGGCGCCAACTCCAGTTCAACATGCAGTTTCAGTTGCACTTGGCGATGAGGCTCACGTTGAGAAACAAGCAAAGCTTTATGCGCAGCGGAGACGGCGCCTTACTCCAGCTCTTGCGCGGAAAGGATTTCGGGTAGACCACTCCGAAGCGGGGCTTTATATCTGGTGCTCAAATGGCGCAGAGGACTGGGCACAGGTGGCGTGGTTTGCAGATCGCGGCATTCTGGTCACGCCGGGGAACTTCTATGGCAAGGGCGGTACTAGCCATATACGAATTGCACTCACCGCTACTGATTCAAAGGTCGATGAGGCAATCGAAAGGATTCTTGCTTCCTAGGGCTTTTGGAAGAATTACGGTTTAAGGACAATAGAGAAAATAGAGAGGAGGGGCAGAAATGGCTAGCCATGTCGCAGCAATTCTTCTTGTTGGTGGTCGTGGCACGCGTCTTGCTCCTCTTACCAATCACGCACCAAAACCTATGCTTCCTGTCGGTGGTGTCCCTTTCACCTTGCATCAAGTTCTTCAAGCCAGAGAAGCTGGTGTAACGGAAGTAGTTCTTGCAACGAGTTATCTCGCCGAGGTTTTTGAGCCTTACTTTGGCGATGGTTCTAGATTCAATATGAAGATTCGATATGCAATCGAGCGAGAAGCGCTAGGGACTGGTGGTGGCATTCGAAATGCAGCATCGCTACTAGATATAGGAAGTGAAGGATCAGTCGTAGTCTTCAATGGTGATGTCCTTTCCGATCACGACTTGATTGGTCAGATCAATGAGCATCGTGAAGTTGATGCAGATGTAACGCTCTACCTGACAAAAGTTCCTGATGCTCGACCTTTCGGAGTGGTACCGACCGACGCATCTGGGTGGGTCACTGATTTCTTGGAGAAGATGGAGCGCCCGATAACGGATCAAATCAACGCCGGATGTTATGTATTCAAAAGGAGCGTGATTGACGAGATCCCGAGTGCGCGAGTGGTCAGTGTTGAGCGCGAGACTTTCCCCACATTGTTACGAGAAGGTCGAAGGATCCGAGGATTTGTCGACAATGGCTATTGGCGCGATATTGGAACTCCCAGCGCTCTCATTGCAGCGTCGGCTGATCTGATCACGGGGCGATTTCACTCACCAGCTACACCGATGAGTAACTCACCAAGTGGTCGTGGATTGATTGAATCTTCAGCAAAAATCGCTGCGAATTCAGTGATTGATGGTGGTTCGGTAGTCCTTGCAGAGGCAGAGGTTGGACAGAACTGCACCATTCTTTCAAGCATCGTTGGTGTCGGAGCGAAGATTGAAGATGGAGTGACGATTGAATCTGCCTTCGTCGCGCCGGGATCGCGAATCACCCTTGACAATTGCCAGGGAGAAGTCCTCGGTTTCTGACCCCAATTCATACTTGACTTACCCGTGTTACATGCGTGTAATTCAGCCTAGTTAAGGGGCCAGCTTGGCCCCTTGTTTGCGAATGGGAGTGTCGCTGGCATGCTCAAACCCTCGACCGGAGATGTCAATCCGCGGCG
>Ga0222713_10004093_pt1 | contig 14730 bp, 10 predicted proteins | sample C33_649DmetaG_FD_165061 | JGI IMG/M metagenome (GOLD analysis project Ga0222713, IMG submission 165061) | Estuarine water microbial communities from San Francisco Bay, California, United States - C33_649D | ecosystem: Environmental > Aquatic > Marine > Unclassified | place: USA: California...
TGCGATGACGACCAAAAATAGCTCGGGGATAACGAGTCACGAATCGACGGTGGGTGACACACATATACCCGTACTTTTTCGCAAGAGATCGACGCGTGTACGCCTTCAAAAGATGAGGGGCATTCTCAGAGTCGTATAATCCCCGTGCCGTCGACCATCGACGACGCGTGGGATGGAGGCGCTAATAGTTTAGTGGTAAAATCCCCGTTTCCCAAACGTGAGTCCGGCGTTCGATTCGCCGTTAGCGCAATCCATACTGTAACTTTTTACACCTCCATCCATCGTTCGTTTTGGTCCACACATCGATCGCCCTCGCGCGCGCGTCGCGAAGCGTCGCCCCGGTCGTCGCCGTCGTTCATTCCATCCATTCCCAACGCATCGGACGTCATTCCATCGCAATCGCGCGAATGTCGCGCCTCGCATTCGCGCCTACTTCGCGCGCGTTGACGTCGCGCATCGCGCGCGTGGCGTCGACGCGCGCGCGCGTCGCTCGCGTGCGCCATTCCGTCGTCGTTCGCGCGCTTGGCGACGAGAGGCGAACCGTCGCGACGCGAAATGCGCGTCGCACGCGCGCGAACGCGTCGAGCGCGCCCGGGGACGCCATCGCCCCATTCGCGGTGTTCGCGATGGCGTGCGAGGCGAGCGCGAAGAAAGCGAGCGCGAAGGCCGAGGCGACGGCCGCGCTGGCGTTCTCCGCCGGCGCGCTCATCGGCTTGGGGGCGTTGCTCATGACGTGCGTCGGTGCGTCGGCACCCGCGCTGGCGAGCGCGAATCCTGGTCTAGCGGCGTTCGTGCGCGGCGCGATAGGGCTTCCAGCGGGGCTAACGCTCGTCGTGCTCACTGGAGGGGAGTTGTTCACCGGGAACGTGTTCGTGATGACGAGCGGGGCGCTGAGCGGGGTCGCGACGGGGAAACAGCTCGCGCGGTCGTGGGCGCTATCGTTCGCTGGGAACTTCGCCGGTGCGGTGTTCATGGCGTGGTTAGCGTACGTGGCGATGACCGCGGCGTCGCCGGTGTCGACGGCGGCGGCGATCGGTATCGCCACGTCGAAGGCGACGTTGCCGTTCGCGGCGGCGTTCGCCAAAGGCGTGCTGTGTAACTGGCTCGTGTGCCTCGCCGTGTGGGGAACGATGGCCACCACCTCCGTGGCGGGGAAAATTCTCGCGATATTTTGGCCCATCATGACTTTTGTCACGCTCGGGTTCGAGCACAGCGTTGCGAACATGTTCTTGATTCCGCACGGGATGTTGCTCGGCGCCAAAGTTACAATTGGGCAGATGATGATGGGGAACATCGTGCCGGTGACGCTCGGAAACATCGTCGGAGCCGCGGTGTTCGTTGCGGGTTTGCACTACGTAGCGTACGGCAACAAATAGCACCGCGTGAGTGGAAATCATCCGCGATTTATCATACAGTATTTATTGTTCTCGTCTCGTCTCGTCACATCCTTCGCGAAATCAAACGTCGGATTCTTCAAAACCGCGCTCGCTTTTGACGATCTCGGAGAGCGTTATGGATTTCTTCAAAAAGACTCACAATGAAGCGTTGGTGAGCGTCAACAAACCCGTCGCTGTGCTAGTGGCGTTGATGAATTGCTTCTTTCCGGGCTCGGGAACGCTCGTGGCGTGCATCATCGCTGATAAGGCGAAAGAAGGCATCATCTGCTTCGCCATGATGTGGCTAATGACGTTCGTATTCTTCATCGGATGGGTGTGGAGCATCGTGCACGGCGTGCAGATCTTGATGAAGTCATTCGAAAGCAACGAGGGATGAGATGCTGAACATTCGCTCGCTTCGTTTGTCGCTTGCGCTGACCAACGTCTGTACATAGTACTCTCGATTGTGATGACATTGACGTGATGGTGACAGAGCGTAATCATTCAAAACATACTGCTAAGTATATAAAAGACGACGATGACGTTTACGTGTTCGCTCTTTCTCGTGATCACCACATCAACTCTGCAGGTTTCTTTCTACGAGGAAGTGATTAGTAACGAATGATGGATTCTTTCGGGTAGCCGAGAGTTTCCAACGCCGGAATGCATGTGTCCTCTTCGAACGCTGGAGGGCCACACATGATGGCGACGTGCGACGACCCGTTCGATGGGAAACCGTTCTTCGCGATGATGTTCACATTAATGCGTCCGTATGTGATTCGATCCGCTCTCCACTCTGCGCTCGTCTTCTTCTCGGCTGGCCAGGTTTCTTTAGAAATTACGTAGTGCACTTTAAATCGCCCAGCGTGCTCGCGCTCGAGACGATCGAGCGTGTACTTTAACAGCACGTCATCCTCCGTTTTGTTTGCATAAATGAATGAAAGTTCCGTATCGTCGCCTGCATCCGCGAGAACGGCGACGATGAGTTGCAACATCGGAGCGACACCAGTACCGCCGCCGAGGAGCGTCATCTTCTTCACCTTGGGCAAATCCTTCTTGTCGATGCTAAAGTTTCCTCGACCCGAGTACTTGATGTGACCCACCGGGCCTTTCACATCGATCGTGTCCCCTTCGTTAAGATGGTGAAGGTATTGCGTCAGCGCCCCGCCCTCGGGGTAGGCCTCGTGCACGCCGGAATAATAAATCTTGATGACGAGTTCGACGGCGCCGAGCGTACCGTTCAAGCTTGACGGCGTGTACGCGCGCATAACCTTCTTTCCATTCCACTCACCGCGTAAATATACGTGATACCCCACGGGCATGCCGCATTGGTGATCGTCGCTTTCAAGCTTCAAGCGAAGAAGAATGCTGTCGTGTGACAACGGAATCTTGTTTTCAATCTTGAGCTGCAACCACTTTTTCGGATTGAGACCCATAGGCGCGCTTTCGGCGACGACGTTCTTGGCGCCTGCCCACATGCGATCAAATGCCGCTGCTTCGGCATCTTGACCGACGAGAATATCACCGTAAGCATCTTTGTGTTCTTGGTAGAACTTGACCAAATCCACAGCCCCGCGTTTGGGCATCGCTGGAAAGTTACGCTTGGGCTCTGCTCCCGAATCGACCGTCAACGAGCTTGCCGCAGCTTGACCAGCGCTACCCAAATCGCCAATGTAGAATGGTTCGAGTTGTTTCCAGGCTTTGGAGCTGTGCACGGCTTCGAAGTCCTCCGTAGTATCTTCGCCAGCATTCATGGTGATGCTCGCGTTGCCGCCTGGATGTGCGCCCGTCTTCAAGTATGCGTTGACGTCGTACACCTTACCCTTGATGATTATCCAGCAGTCCGTCTCGGTGTTGTGCTTCGCCACTTCTTCGGCGGTAATGTATCGCACGCCTTGTTTCGCCTCTGGGACAGTGGCTGTGATCTCCGCCGCCGCGGGCGCCTCATCGACCTTTGGAATCTCGGCCTTGGCATCCTTCACGTAGGATACCGACACCTCCGAAGCTCCAGATAAATGTTGCTCTCGCGTTTCACCCGCGCGTGCGGCATCGAGGCGATCGATGACTGGTTTCCATCCACCGGGCTCGTTACCCATCCACCCACCCTTAAGAGCGCCCGGCTCTGTCGGATGCTCGCATCGAATGTACTTTGGCGCCGTCGGGCTGAGCGCCGTCAACGCAAGTTTGACACGGAAATAGCAGTTGTTTCCCATGCCCATCAAGTTCCACGTGAAATCTTTCGGCTGCGTGTTGTTGGCCTCGTCCCACGCGCGGCATATCACCTCCTTCGCGCTCATAAGCTCGCTGGTCCCAACTTCTAGCTCCCAAAATGCCCAGCACCACTGCTTGCCGTACATCGTCGGCTTGCACGGATGTTGTACGATGGCCAATCGCCAATCATACCCACCATTCAAGCTCACTTCGACGCGAGTTATCGCGCGACCGCCTCCAGTGTACGCATATCCTTTGATCGTATACTTGGGGCGGTCAGTTGGGATGCATTCGTCGTGTGCCGGCGACGCAATCGCGCTGTTAATGTTCAGCTCGTTGAAGATGTATTCGGGTTTTTCCCACCAGTTATCCTTATCCGCCATCGCGGCATCGACGTTCGGGGGTAAGATGCGATTGTCGCGAAAGTGGTAAAAGTTATCGCTCGGTTCTTTCGTCACTCGAATCGTCGTAAGATACTTGATCATTCGACCGCCGATGTAGCCAGGAATGAGTAATCGCACCGGAAAACCGTGGTCGGGCCTGAGGGCCTCACCATTTTGCGCGTAGCACACCATAACGTCTTCCGCGGGATCAAGGGCTTTACTCAGAGGAATCGACGTGCCGTACGTACCATCCTTGCCTTTCGGAAGCTCTCCTTTTGGTCCTTCAAAGCACACGAATCGACGATTCTCCGTCACTTTGGTGACGCCGCACTCGCGCAATAACACTCGCAACGGTACGCCCGTCCACAACGAGTTACCCAAACCAGCAGCGCCCCATCCAAATCCAATCGTCTTCTCGTACATGTTTTGCTCCTTACGACGATTCCCAGCGCATACTAATAAACACGGCAACGTCATCGCCGGCTTCCTCAACAACTCATCCATCGTATACGTCCTCCCCGAACGCAAATCCTCCCCGCTTACGCTCAAACGATGCGCACTCCACTCAATATTCTGCGCCGCGCCGTGATTCCTCACAAAGTGCAACTCCGCGGGCGTGATAGCGCCGCACCGCGCGAGCGCGCTCAACGTCGGCTCGCAATTCAACGGATGCGCCCCAGTCAACCGCACCAACCCATCGTGTCGCTTCACCCAGTGATCGGGAGTGTTCAAATCAATCACGTTCATCTTCTCCCCGTCGATTTTCGCTCGCGCGAGCGCGCTGCGCGCGCCTCGACACGCCAACAGCGCGCGTTCCACCTCATCGCTCGGCAGCGGTAACGCGCGCGTCACCCCGCCTTCGCGCGCGCGACCGTCTTCGTTCCCTTTCGACGTCCCTCGGAATCGAATGCGCATATTTTTGTTCTCTCACTTCGCGCGCGCGCCCGTCGATGCCGTCCGTCGCCGTCTTCCGTCGTCGAGCGCGAACGCGATGGGCGATGGGCGATGCGCGCGCGCATCCGTCGTCGTCGACGTCGTCGTCGTCGACGGACGCGAAGCGTCGCGCGCGCTTTGTCGTCCTCTCGCATACACGCATAAATCATCGCGCATTACGACACTCGCGAGCGACGCCGTAGTGCGCGCGCGTCACCCCCAAGTCGCGGTCGTTCGCGCGAACCGTCGCGCGACGCGTCGCGCGCGCGCGATGGGCGCGATCGCACGCGAACTAGTACATGCGAGATCGTATTCGCGCGCGGTCGACGCCGAACGCGCGCGCGCGAGACGTCGCCCTTCGGTCGGCGACGCGATGGGCGCGATCGCACGCGAACTAGTACATGCGAGATCGTATTCGCGCGCGGTCGACGCCGAACGCGCGCGCACGACGGTTCGCGTCCGCCCGACGTCGTCGACGTCGAGCGCGAGCGATTGAAACGCGAGCGAACGTCACTGTCGAGCGTTCGAGAGTGACAGAAGGACGACATGGACGCGACGTGCGCGCGCGCGAACGTCTCGAACGTCGCTCGCGCTCGTCGTCGTCGTCGCGCGAAAGCGCCGAGGCGACGGACGATGGAGGCGACGCGCGCGCGCGCGCGCGGCGAGACGGCGGACGCGGACGGCGCGAGCGACGCGACGTCGACGACGACGGAGACGAGGACGAAAGGGAAATGGGCGGTGGGAGATCGATCGAAGTTGCGCGAACACAACGCGAGGACGATGGAGGCGTACGCGCCGTTTCCGGTCGTCGTGAAGGAGGACGCGCACGTCGCGATGGATGGCGATGGGTATTACGTCGTGAAGGAGGAGTGGCGAAAACCGACGAATCCGTTCGAGAAGTTGAAGCTGGATAAAGACCCGATGAAGGAGTTGATCGGGATGAATGGGATCGAGGAGATGGCGAAAGCATCGGCGAAGGATTTTAAGGCGTGGGATGAATCGCTGAATGACCCGGATGAGACGGACCAGCGACCAAAGTGGGCCGGATTGTTTCATCGACGTAAAGGGCATTACGGACGATACATGATGCGCTTGAAGCTACCGAACGGGCTTATTAGTTCCACGCAAATGCGGTACCTCGCGAGCGTGATTAAGGCGTATGGCGAAGACGGGTGCTGCGATATCACGACGAGACAAAACATCCAGCTTCGCGGCGTCGAATTGAAGGACGCGCCGGACATTTTGAGAAAGCTCGAGGAACTCGGCATGTGCTCGCTGCAAAGTGGATTGGACAACGTACGCAACGCCACCGGTAACCCTCTCGCCGGCTTTGATCCGCTGGAAATCGTGGACACTCGTCCGTACACGTTGGCGATTCAAGACTACGTAACCGGCGGCGGTCGCGGCAATCCAGCCATCGCAAACTTGGGTCGCAAATGGAACGTTTGCGTCGTCGGCAGCAGCGATTTTTTTGAGCACCCAGACATCAACGACTTGGCGTTCATTCCAGCCATGAAGAACGGTCGACTCGGCTTTAACATGATTGTCGGTGGTTTCATCTCCTCGCAACGAGCGGCAGAATCGGTTGAGCTCGGCGCGTGGATTCCCGACAACGAACTCGTCGCCGCCACGCACGCGGTGCTCACGACGTTCCGAGACTACGGTCACCGTGGCAACCGTCAAAAGTGCCGCATGATGTGGCTGATAGACGAAATGGGTTTGGATAACTTCCGAGCCGAAGTGGCATCACGCATGCCGACTGGAAAAATGGAGAGCGCGGCCGAAGTTGATCTCATCGATCGAAATGCCCCTCGACGTAACTATATCGGCGTGCACAAGCAAAAGCAAAAAGGTTTCAGCTGGGTGGCTGCTGCCGTGCCCGGTGGTCGCATGCAGCCTGAGGATCTCGCGGAAATTGCTGATCTCGCCGACACGTACGGGAACGGAGAAATCCGTCTCACCGTTGAGCAAAACTTCATCATTCCCCACGTGCCTGACGAGAAAGTTCCCGCAATTCTCCAAGAGAGAGTATTCCAAGAGTACACACCGTTCCCTGGAAGGTTAGTGGCGAACATGGTGGCCTGCACGGGCAACCAGTTTTGTGGCTTCGCTCAAATCGAAACCAAACGTCAAGCTTTGGAGCTGGCTGAACATTTAGAAAGTTGTTTGGATCTTTCTCGAGATGTGCGCATGATTTGGACAGGTTGTCCGAACTCGTGCGCGCCAGTGCAAGTTGCGGACATCGGTCTCATGGGTGCTCAAGTAAAAAATCCCACCGGCGAGAAGGGCATGGTTCCGGGCGTCAATATCTTCATCGGCGGCACCGTAGGGCCGAACGGTCATCTCAAGGAGAACCCAGAGATTGAAAAGGTGCCGTGCACAGAGCTCAAACCGGTGTTGGAGCAAATCATGATTGACAAGTTTGGCGCCACGCGCAAGGCTGTGCCGACACCTAACCCCGGTCGAGCGTCGCGCTGGAAAATTAACAAATCTGCGCAGTATACCAAAGGCGTTCCTAAGGCGATGGGCAAGGCGACACACATCTGCACTGGATGCGGGTACATTTACCAAGAAACGAAGCCATTCTCGGAGTTGCCAGCGGACTACGTTTGCCCTTCGTGCAGTGCGCCAAAATCTAAGTTCGAGGCCATGAAGCAAGACGCCGTGATGGAGACTTCTCGTCCGATCGTCAGCTACCCAGAGGGCACGCTCGTCACGCTCAAAAGTGGCGAAACCGTCATGTTGAAACTGATTGAGAAGGAGCAAGTGACGGCTAATAGCATCCGCCTTCGTTTTGAGCTTCCCTCGAAAGATCACATCCTCGGTCTTCCAGTTGGTCAGCACGTGACCGCGACCATCGACGGCGTATCGCGCCCGTACACGCCCATCACGCGCGACGCCGACAAAGGCTTCATGGATTTGCTCGTCAAGGTGTACGACAAAGGAGCGCTCACGCAAAAGCTCAACACCGTCGCCATAGGCTCTAGCGTTGCGTTCGAAGGACCGAAGGGTTTCGTGACGTACAGTGCTCGAGGCGAATTTTCCGTGTCCAACCCAGTCTCTGGTGCTGTCGCCACGCGCAAGTGCAAGAACATCGCCATGATTGCCGGCGGCACCGGGATAACACCGATGCTTCAAGTGATTCGCCAGATCTTTAACGACGTGGGCGACACAACGCGCGTAAGCTTGTTGTTTGCGAACCAAACGTCGAGTGATATTTTATTAAAGACGGAGCTCGACGCCCTCGTTGCTGAGCACATCAACTTGACCGTGCACTATGCCGTCGACAAAGCCGAAGCGGGATGGAGCGGCGAAATCGGCTATGTCTCTGCAGATATGATTAAGAGATGTCTTCCTAGCGCTGGAGATGATACCACTGTATTAGTTTGCGGCCCTCCCGCGATGGTCGAGCGCGCCGTCGTGCCGGCGCTGGATAAGTTGGCGTATTCTGTCGATTCCCGTGTCTTCTTTTAGCCATCGCGTTCCTCTTCTCGCATGTAATTCAAGCTGGCTTCATGTCGGTGATTTAATGCGCGATTATCGTAGCACTCGCTCCGTGAGCGAACTTTAGCGTGAAATGAGAAATAATAATTAAGCTTACAATCCGACGCCGATTATACCAAACTACTACAGATTAGAATATTTTGACCTTCGCGGCATCACATATATTCCGAAGCGATAGCGTTTTGCTTCTTGCGATCGAGCATGTAACCCGCCGTGCCGGCGACGAGAGAGAACGCGATCAGGAAGCTCATGGTACCGACGAGAGAATCGGGAAGGCGGTCGTACGTGTTTATCTTGAACGCGCACTTAGACTCTCCGTATTGCGTGTACCCGCTCGTCGGATTGGTGTTCAACACTTGCACGACGTACTTGGCCGGCGCGGTGTTTCGCGGAATCGGAACGCTGTACGTCGTCAAGCTGTGGTCGACCGCCTTCACCAACTCGGAGCTCTCGATGACGGTTTGTTTGCACCTCTTATTTTTCGCGATAATGTCCCCCTTCTTGCGCCACGGCTTGGACAAAAGTTCCGAGGTATCGTAGCACAACATGATGGTGAGCGAGCCGCCGGTTTGCGCGACGACGCCCGACCACGCCACGGTGATCGTATCGGCGCCCGCCACGGCCGTCTGTCGTCATCGAACGCGCGCGCTATTCGTCAGTCTCTTTATCTCCCACCTTTCCCCTATCGCCTTCGCGTCCACGCCTTCATCCTTCGCCTTCACGTCTCCTTCGCTCGCGCTTTCGCGCGCGCAGCCTCCCAAACGTCGCCACCGACCGTCCCGCGCGCGTGACGACGAATCGGCGTCTTCGATCACGCCGTCGCCCCCTTTCTTCCGCGAATTCTTCGCTCGGTCGTTCGATTGAAAAAAATAAATCTCTCCCGTCGCGCACGCACTTGAAGCGCCGAACACGCCGCCCCGCTCGTCACGCTCGCCGTCACGTTCATCGTTTGCGTCATCTCGCTGTACTTGGTGAACCCTTCGATCGCGCGCGCGCGCGTCGCCACGACGGCGAGCGTCAACGCGACGACCGCGGACGCGCGTTTCATTGACTTCATGAAATGTATTACGCGTGCGTTGTCTCTTCTCTCTCCTCTCGCGCGCGTCCGTCGCGTCGTCCAGTGCGGCGCGTCGTCCTTAACGGCGTCGTCCGCCCGTCGTCCGCCCGTCGAGAGGCGTCGTCGACGGCGACCGCGACCGTCGCGCGTGGACGGTCGCGGTCGCGGTCGCGCGTGTGGTGTTGAGTCGTGACTCACGAAATCGTCCGTCCTCGCTCGCGGACGGTCGCGGTCGACGCGCGCGCGCGCGAACGGTCGCGAACGCCCGTTCGCGAACGGTCGCCTGAGCCGTCGACGCTTCGCTTCATGGCGTTCATCGGGCGTGTCGTATGGGGTGATACGAAACGACGCGCGCGCGCGCATGGATAAAAAACCAACGAACGAACGCGCGCGCGCGCGAAAAGCGTCGGAACGACGCCCGTCGACGCTTCGCGCGATGACGATTGAATTGCGAACGCGAGCGACACTGATCGACGCGACGTCGAACGAGATCGATATATATTAATATATAATAATCGTCGCGCGCGATGTCGAAACAACCCAAGCCAATGGTCGAGCCCAAGTTTAACGTCCCGGTGGATAGGTGCGTGCGCGGGCGATCGACGCGCGCGCGCGGGCGGGCGAACGGGCGCGAGGGAAGATGAGCGCGGTGCGACGCGCGCGCGAACGCGCATGGAGGCGATGGGAGAGGAGAATTTTTTCAGATATTTGTTTCGATCGTTCGTGGTTTCGTATTCGACGTCGCGCGCGCTGACGACGTCGGGTGTTCTTTCCATCGATCGCAGCGAACACAAGGCGCTCAAGCTGAACATTTTCAGTTTCGACCACCCGCACCACCGCTCGTTTCATATGTCGTGGATCGGGTTCTTCGTGTCCTTCGTGTCTACGTTCGCGGCGGCACCATTGATCGCGATTATTCGCGAAGACATCGGGCTCACGAAGCCGCAGCTCGGAAACGCGGGTCTCGCCGCGGTCACCGGGACCATCGCGTGCAGAATCGTCATGGGTACGATTTGCGACCTCATCGGCCCGCGTCTCGGCCTCTCCGTGATCTTACTCGCGACCGCTCCTTTCTGCTTCGCCATGGCCATGGTTACAGACTTCACTGGTTTCTTGATCTGCCGCATGGGTATCGGCCTCGGCTTGGCCACTTTCGTGTGCTGCCAATTCTGGATGTCGTGCATGTTTAACAACAAGTGCGTCGGCATGGCGAACGCCACCGCCGCGGGCTGGGGGAACTTGGGTGGCGGCGTCACTCAATTTTTGATGCCTGGCATTTACGCGATCTGTTTCTCGGCGACGGAGTCTCGCGCGTTCACTGCTTGGCGCTGGGCGTACATATTCCCGGGTTTGTGCCACACGGTCGTCGGTTTGTTAGTCATGTGGCTCGGACAAGATTTACCGGATGGCAACTACAAGCTCCTGACTACGTCTGGGGCTTTGGAAAAGAAGAGCACTTGGACGGTTAACAAAGTCGCGATTAAAAACTACCGCATGTGGGCCATGACCGCCAGCTATGGTTTCTGCTTCGGTGTCGAACTCACGATGAACAACATTGTCGCCGGCTACCTCTTTGATCAGTTCAATGTTTCTTTGCAAACTGCGGGCGTTTTAGCCTCGTGCTACGGCTTGATGAACCTTTTTGCTCGTTCTCTTGGAGGCTGGACGTCTGACTTAATTTCCCGCCCTTTCGGCATGCGCGGGCGACTTTGGAACCTGTGGCTCTGGCAAACCCTCGAAGGTGTGCTTTGCATCTTCATGGGTCTTTCGAAGAACAATCTCGGCGCGACCATTGCTTTCATGGTTTTCTTCTCCGTTTGCGTACAAGCGTCCGAAGGCGCCTCGTATGGTGTCGTTCCGTTCATCAGCCGCCGCGCCCTTGGCGTGGTGTCTGGTTTCGTCGGTGCTGGGGGGAACGCGGGTGCAACCATCTCAACCGCGCTTTTCTTCACATCCGATAAAATTGAAACCTACGACGGTCTCGTGTATCTCGGCTACACCGTGATTGGCGTCACCATGGTCGTGGTAACGATACATTTCCCGATGTGGGGCTCCATGCTTTTCCCCCCGAACAAAACTTCCACGGAAGAAGACTACTACATCAAGGGCGAATTCACTGCAGAAGAAATCAAGTCTGGCCTCGCGGCTCCAGTTCAAAAGTTCTGCGATAACTCTCGCGATGAACGCCCTCGAAGCCGCCGCCCGGTGGCCGAAACAATTTAAAAAATATATTCTTTATTTCGGTTATGAAAAATATTCGAGAACGAAAGCGCACACATCACGCGCGGAGAGTTTAGAATTATGAGTTGTAACATTGTGCACGAATTTCACCAAAACAACATCGTACCAGGCTCTTCTATTTCGCACGCTCTGCCTATGTAGAGATCGCGTCGGGGGCGGTGTAGTTATCGCGTTCGATTCGTCGCTGCACCTCCATCAACAGATGTGTACACATGCCAGCAGCGAACCCAATAGATGTGTTCGTTGTTGCGACGATTACGGCGGCCGTAACCATAACGAGAAACTTTTGATGCTGGTTCCAACCAGGTTTTGTTTTGAGTCCCATGCCGATGAGCTCTAAGCTCGACACGAACAGCATTACGCCCAAGAGCGTCTTCGGGAAGTGTTTCAGAAGCTGCACCAACGAACTGCCAAATGTGAGTCCCACTATTATCTTACATATTCCGAGGAAGACCACCGCCCCTCCTCCGCGCGCGCCAAATGCGTATTGCGAGGCCAGCCCTCCTGCACCGTGACACGACGGCATGGCGCCGACCCAACAACCGAGCAAATTCATCACACCGACGCTGATGGATACGGAGGTCGGCGATGCTGGATACTCTGGAAAGAAATCTTTACTCAACGCACACACGGCTATTACTGAATTCAGCACCGTCAACGGCAGCTGCGGTATACCGGCGTAAATTATACCGCGTCTCACTTCGGCCCAGGACGCGCTCAACATTTTTGGCGTTGCGGGACCAAATCTCAACCCTTTGAGCGCTCCTTCTTTGATCATCGCCATAACTAAACCTATTAATACAAGAATGAGTGCCATAGGGACGTAGTGTCGACGAGGCTTCTTGCGCTCACACCCGTCCGCCACAGCGCCCTGACGCTCGTCTAAGCGGATGGCTGGATATTCGGGCGCCGACACGTACATAACCGCACACATCGCGACGATAGTCAGCAGCAGTCCATCCGTTCCAAGCATGCCACGCACCGGACTCGTCTCCTTCGATGATTTATAAACTGCGAGAAGAAAACCTTTACGAGCGAGAAGTAGACCGACGCCGACTTGCATTCCTTGCACCACGGCGACGGGCGTCAACCTGTTTGCCAATTCCATCATTTTCGTCACACCCAAAACGAAAACCACCCCCGAGACAAACAACCCCGCGACCATGATTTCATTCACGCTCAAATGGGCGTCGATCGCAACCGCCGCGATCGTCTTCATTGGCTGCACTGGCATCGGAATCATGTACACGTACCCCGTCAGCACGTTGTACGCCCCGGTGAACACAATCGTCGTTCCGGCGTCGACCCCGCACTCGATGGCCATGCCGATCAAAAGCGGTAGAAATGTTCCTAAATCCCCCATCGCGCCGCTCGCTTCGCGCCAGCCCCATTCGCGCCTAAATTGTCGCGACTTTTCGCGAAGCGCGAACGCGCGCGGGCGCGTCCCGTTCGCGCTCGCGTCACCGTCGCCCGAACGCGCGTCGTCCTCGCCCGCGCGAGAGCTCGACGGATGTTTCGACTTTGTTTCATTCGTCGATCGCCTTCGCGCGTCGTCGTCGTCGTCGTCGTCGATGCGTATCTCGTACGCCCCCGCGGTGGTCATGTCGAGACGCTTCGCGAGCGACGGAGCGCGCGAAACGTCGTCGATGACGAACGCGAGGACAAATGCGACCGGCGCCGATGCGTCGCGCGATTGACGTCAATTCACGCACGCGTCGAGCGATGCGCTGTCGCGGTGACGGCGCGGAATGACGTCGCGAGTGCGATTCGAGTGTCGGTTGTGACGCTTTTTTGGCTAGCGATGAGCCGCTGGTTGGACAAAGGACGACGCTCGCTCGATGATTTTTGATCGCTATTATGGTAAATATGATGATACAACGCGCCATGAAACGTAAAAGGCGCTCACGCGTCGATGACGACGTTGGCTCTAACCACCGATTTTAATCATCGCGCGATTGTCGAGGCGGGCGAGCTCATCCATGCCGGCGTGGGCGGCTTTTTTGCGACGCACGGCGGCGCCGATGACGTCGAGTAGATCGTCGTTCGTATCGCCGCGACGCATGGCATCGCGCAGGCTCACTTCTGAATTTCCGAAAAGGCACACTTTGAGGTTTCCATCAGCCATGATGCGAAGTCGGTTGCATCCAGCGCAAAACGAATTCGTCATGCTCGTTACGAAGCTCACCGAACCGACGTGCCCGTCGACGCTAAAATTCTTCGCAACTTCTTCCGGGGCGTCGTCTCGACGAACGAGCGCGCCATATTTCTCTTCAATTCGGCTCTTCATCTCGACGTAAGACACGACTTTTTTCGTGCTCCACTTGTTGCCATCGAAAGGCATGTACTCGATGAATCGCACGTTAATCGGCTTGTTCTTTGTAAGCGCCACAAAGTCCAACAACTCATCGTCGTTTTGCCCACGCATCACCACGCAATTCACCTTGACGGACTGAAATCCTAACTCTATCGCTTTATCTATGCTAGCCACGACGCGCTCTTGCCCTTTCCTCCGCGTCATGAACTCAAATTTCGCCGGCACGAGCGTGTCGAGCGATATATTCAACCTCGTCAACCCGTTCGCCTTGAGCGTCTCCAATCGCTTACCCAGCGTCACCCCATTCGTCGTCATGCTCACATCGACGATCCCTGGCACCGCCGCGACGCGCTTCACTATATCCTCCAAATCACTCCTCACCGTCGGCTCCCCCCCCGTCAACCGCACTTTATTCACCCCCGCTCGCGCGAACACGCTCACCAGCCTCTCCACCTCATCCGCGCTCAGAAGGTCCTCACTCGGGGTCAACTTCACGCCATCTTCCGGCATGCAGTACACGCATCGCAAATTACACCTCTCCGTGAGGCTCACGCGCAGATACGTGTGCGCTCGACCGAACGTGTCCGTCAGCGCGCTCGCGCTCGCGCTCGCATCGCTCGGTCGCATCGCTCGGTCATTCGCCCTTTCGCCTTTCGCCGCCGCCGCCGAGGACGAGGACGAAGACGACGAAGACGACGCGAACGACGCGCG
>Ga0222713_10004097_pt1 | contig 14724 bp, 14 predicted proteins | sample C33_649DmetaG_FD_165061 | JGI IMG/M metagenome (GOLD analysis project Ga0222713, IMG submission 165061) | Estuarine water microbial communities from San Francisco Bay, California, United States - C33_649D | ecosystem: Environmental > Aquatic > Marine > Unclassified | place: USA: California...
GTTAAAGCAGCTTGAAGAACGTGTTGCTCTCACTGGCGAGCGCGGCAGTGGTCGTAAAGCAATTGCCGATCGACATAAACGTGAATTACGCAAACTTCGAACCGACGAATTACGCAGTGGGCTCAGTGTTTTTGCCGGTGTTTACAGCGACTTGCTAACGCGAGACCCCGAAACCGAAAATGGCGATGAAATAATTGCAGCAATCGCGGCGATCCACAAAACAATTTCCGCACTTGGTTTAAACACAAACGAAGATCTCGCACTTCATGCGCTACTACTTAAGTGCCCACCAATCAGCACATTGTCTGCCACCTTACAACTGCAGTAAAGTAGTCCATATATTGATATATCAATGAGTAAATCTCGAATTCTTCTAGCTGGAACGGCTCTTTTCGTTACCTTAATTTGCTGGTCACTTAGTTCACCCGTCAACTCTTACGCAGATGAGCGTTACTACATAGGTTCGATTTGGTGCGCAAGTGGTTACAACGAGAACTGCTTACCCCTAGGGCGCACCAAAGACAACATCGAAGTTGCATCGGTGAAACTCGGGCTATGCACCCCAGTTGGAATTGAAGAAACCTATAAGCGTGTATTGGTTGACCAAAATGAGATTCAGTGTCGATACAAGACTCGCAACAACGACTCGTTGGCTGATTTTAAGAGCTCAATAAATAACCAAATTGAATCAAATGGTTACGTCGGAACAGATTTCAATCAGATAAACCACCCGGTTTATTATCAAAAATTTATGAGCATTTTTGTAACTAAAAATGGCGCTCTTTCAGTTGTTTTAATGCGCATATTCAATTCATTTATCTTCTCTTTACTCTTTACTGTCTTACTTTTGCTCGGCCCAAAAGAAGTAAAGCAATCGATGATTATTTCTTTTCTATTAATTGCAGTGCCGTTTACTCTCTTTCAAATTGCTTCGATTAACCCAAGTAGTTGGGCAATTACTGGTTGCAGTTTTAGTTGGGCTTATTTGTACTGCCTGATCAGACAACGAAAGAAGAACCGTCTAAAACTCTTTTTTCTAGCCCTCGGATGGATAATTTCGGTCGCAATGGTATTTTCGGCTCGACACGACGCAAAAGTCTTTATTATTTTCACCAATTACTGTGTTCTGCTGCACTTCTTAAGTCGAGTGGCAGCCAAAGAATCGAAAAAAATCAAACTCATTGGTCTCTCTTTGTTTTCTTTTGCAATACTCATAATCACCAGACAAAATTCTCAGGTTCTCAAAAATATTTCGTCTATAAATACTGAAACTTTTTTTGACGTCAAAAACCAATTTTTAGCAATTGGGGCAACAATAAAAGTCTTGATTGCCACCCCACTAAGAATTCTTGGCTATGAAAGTCTGGGGTGGCTTGCAATTTACGTTCCAACGGTTGTGGTTGCTTCTGGATTATTGATTAGCGGTTGCCTACTTTTAAATCTGCTTTCAAAAAACAATGGACAACAAACAGTTGCTCTCACAATTTTCTTTAGCTTCTCACTTCTAACTATTTATTTACAAATTTTTGACCAGCTGAGCACGTTTCCACCGTTCTACCTGATCCGTACGGCGTGGCGTGGAGACACTTTCTTTAGTGCTCGATACTTTGTGCCTTTAGCAATCTTTTTTGTTGCCACACTTGTTTTGCTATCAAACAAAACCAACGTTCTTTTTCAAAAAGATCTTTCTCACGTGTTGCTTAACCTCTTACCGTTTACGCATGCAGTCAGTCTGATAACTGTTGGGAAAATCTTTCGAGAAAACCCAAGTTGGTATTGGGCTAACTTCTCCCTTGGAGTTAACCCAACTGCAATTATCGGCTCAATTAGCTTCTTTGCCTTCACTTTTCTTGTATCCACGCATGTACTCGCAGTAAAACCAACTGAGTGTCAACTTTGAAAATTCTGCTTAACTGACCCTCTAAGTCTGACTTGTATACATTAGCCAGCGAACTATTTCATTGACGACAAAGAATATGGAGAAGTTGACAAAAAATCATCTAAATGATTTTCAAAGTTATCTGAAATTTGTGTTTGAACAGTTTTGTAGTAACTACTGCGTACAAAACTTGGTGAAAGCCTAAAAACTAATCTCACAAGTAACCGCAGATATAGTCTGAAAAAACTCAGTTCATTAAATGATTTGACAGATTGATGCAGTAAAATTTCGGAAGAAATAAATTTGATGCCGCCTCTCCGCTTCATCAAATTTTTGTCAACCGAAAGAGCCTGAAGCACACTTTTGGTCGTAGAAAATTTAAACTCTGCTTTTAGTAAACGAAGCCAAAGGTCATAATCTTCGGCTAAAAATACACTTCGATATCCACCCACGGACATTACCGCAGACCTTCGGAGCATTACCGAGGAGTGATTAACTGTGTTCTGTTGGAGCATTTTTTTTATGAAGGATTTGCCAGCACCAAAATGTCTTAGACCTATAATTTTTCCATTATCTGAATTGAATTCAAAGACTGGGCTGCCAAGTACATCAATTTTGTCCGTTAACATTTGCTCTATCTGAACGCCTAGTCTGTCTGGGTGCATAACGTCATCTGCATCATGAAGTGCAATAAATTCATTCCTCGCAACCGATATTCCTTGATTTCTGGCATTCCATAAGCCAGTGGTAGTCGGTAACTGTATTAATTTGACCGCTATGTCACTTTTTTTAACAAATTTTAAGATCACTCCTTCTAAGTCACTGCCGATTGGTCCATCAATAACAACAATTACCTCGTCTGGTAGATGATTCTGCTTGTTTATGCTATTCAGAGAGCGAGTAAGTGAGGATGGTTTATCGCGTTTCCAAACGTTTAACACAATCGAAATTGGAGCTAATGTCAATTGTTCAGTGATTACCACGGGCAAAATCCAATAGATAAAGGCGAATCAACAATGATCAATGCCAGCCAGTCTGAGATTACGGAAAGATCATGTTGCATAGTTCCAATTTATAACGAAGCACCCGTAATTTTTGAGTGTATTTCTAATTTAAAGACTGTATTCACAAATATTTTGTGTGTTGACGACGGAAGTACTGACAATTGCGGCATGATCGCTGAAAAAGCTGGAGCAATTGTTATTCGACACCCTTTGAACATTGGGCAGGGAGCTGCAATCGCAACGGGGATTTTTTGGGTGCTAAATCAATATAAATTTAAAAATATCGTTACGTTTGATGGCGATGGCCAGCATCGACCAAAGGATGCCTTACGCCTTGTCAAAGAGTTAGAGAAAAATGATCTGGATATTGTTTTTGGTTCTAGGTTTCTCGACCACAATAAATACAACATTCCATCAATCAAACGACGACTTCTACGCCTTGCTGCGGTCGCAACACGAATACTTACAGGCATCTCTCTAAGTGATGCACATAACGGTTTGCGCGCATTCACGGCACAAGCAGCAAGACAACTATCAATTTCGCAAAGAGGAATGGCCCATGCATCTCAAATAGTTAACTTGGTCAAAACTGAAAAATTAAAGTATCACGAAATCCCTGTGACAGTCTTATACACTGACTATTCAAGAAAAAAAGGACAATCAATTCTCAACAGCATTAATATCATCTTTGACTTAGTTTGGGGTGACTCATGACGGCCGTGCGAATATTCTTGGTTCTGCTATTCTTCCCCGCATTTATTGTTCTTTCGCGATCAATTGGTTCACGATCAAAAGCGATAAGAATATTGCTATTGTTTTCGTTTCCATCTTTGGTCGGTTATTCAGTTTTGTTTCCTGAAACTTGGCAGTCAATGGCCAATATTTTGGGCATCGATCAAGGCGCAGATTTGCTTCTATATATAACTGTGCTAACTCTAGTTACATATATTGGTTACAGTTTTGCTAAGTTTCGCTACCTAGAAAAACGAATCGCTGTTTTGGTGCAAAAGATTGCACTAAAAGAAAACGAAAAAGATCAAAAATAATTGCCAGACCAAAGTGGTAGTGCACATTATTTATTCCCTGAAAATTTAGTCTCGCATTAACTTAGTTCATTTACTAGATCGTCGGTGGTCAACAAAATCTATGTTCTTTAAATTTTTTTATTTTGAATCCAAACTGTAGCCTTGAGTGAGATGAAAATTTCTGCGATTATCGCCGCAAAACATGAGGCGCCGACGATCCGTCAAGTAGTTGAGCAGACTGGCAAATATGTTTCCGAATGCATCGTAGTCACGCCACCGGATGACTTCGAAACTCAATCAGCACTTCATGGTGTTGAATGCAAAGTTATGACCGAGGATAAGCCCGGCAAGGGTAATGCGATCGTTGCGGGTGCTCGCGCAGCGCGATATGAAGTTCTCATATTTATTGATGCAGATTTGTCTCACAATCCTCACGACATACCTCGACTGACACTACCAATCACTAATGGCGATTGTGATCACGTGGTCGCATCTAGGATGCTAGGTGGATCAAGTGAACTCTTTGACACATTCCCAAATTTTATAAGGTTGATTGGTAGCCATGTGATAACGTCGGCGATCAACAAGAAATTTGGTTCGAAACTAACCGACTCACAAAATGGTTTTCGCGCAATTAAAAGGGAATTATTCAATGGTTTTAATTTACAAGAGAGCCATACAACTATTGAGCAAGAGATGACTGCAAAAACTCTAGCTTCGGGCCACCGAATGATTGAAATTCCTTCGCATGAATTCGCACGAATTTGTGGCGAATCAAAAATAAAAATGATCTCACATGGTTTCAGATATGTCATTGTTCTTCTAAAAATACTTACATGGAGACGCCTAAAACTGTATTCCTCTGAAGAAATAGCCACGCTTCAAAAACGGTATACCGTGGTTTGGTATGACGAAGTCTAAAATTTGGCTGGGTGCAGACAGGCTGTATTTTTTCTTAACGATACCGTTTTTAACTTATTTTTTTTTATCTTATAGGCCTGCTCGTGACGATTGGAATAATTGGGCAAAACTGCGTGACATACCACTAAGTGTCTCGTCTTTTCAAGACGTCTTGCTAAATCGTTGGTGCTGCGGACACGAAAAAAGAACATTCTTTTTGTCTTGGATGATTCAGTGGCCCCTTACACATATTCCTAAACATGCTGAAATGTTTATAGGAATATTTATAATCACCGTACTTCTTCTTAACGGCTTTCTCGCATCCCAACTTTCCAAAATGATTCTGCCGAAATTTCATGCCGCCTTATTCGGTCTCTTTGTGGCGATTGGGCCTGGGGCAGTGATCGTTGGAGGCTGGGCTAACAACCTCTTTTTTGTTTTACCAATTTTGTTTGCACAACTTTTTGTACTTGCATTTTTTTCAGAAAGATTTCGAAAATCTCCAATTCTTTTGTTACTCTCACTAGCAAGTGTATTTAGCGGTGAAACTGGGGTTTTCGCCATATCAGCAGGCGCTGTTCTACTTATCGTGTCTCAACGTCACAGAGGTGCAAAACGCCAACTCATTTTCGTTTTGATATCCACTGTAATTGTTTTAATGATCCATCGACGCTTCCTAGCTGGGCCTTCTACACAAATCACACTCGATCCTCTAATGCTTTACAGCTATTTAAAGACTTATATTTGGCAAGAGTTCTATATTTGGAATCCACAAAGTTGGTTGTATCGCCCAGGTGTGAGTCTTTTATTTTTGCCCATTTTTTTTGGCGCTGTCACTATTTTGTTGTCGACACGGCACATTAATACATCCTTAACTTTCCACGGCAAAGTTTTTCAAATCAATCTTGTGTTAGTGGTGATCATGTTTCTGTTCTTTTGTTCCCTACTTGCCCCTCTGGCTGGTGCAGTAACCGGCGTTCGGCTTGGACCAGACTTTCGCTATCACTACTTTTCATACTGTGTTGCATCACTTATGCTTACATACCTCATTGCCCGATCTCCTAAGACCATCCGGCTGTTGGGAACTGCTTTTCTTTCAGCTTTTCTTTTGTACGGGTCTATGCAAAGTCTGACAGCGCGAGCCAGACAGGCTGAACTAGATCAGAATTTATGGGCAGAGATAGAAACAATAATGAAACCTGACGACAAGTACATAGTTACATTTGCTCCGGATAGAAATTATCCGATGCCGGCTTATTACTCTTTTGCAGAGTCAGATTTTCAAGCTGATTGGAGCATAAGTGGCTACTTGCGTTGGACATCGCAGAAAGGGTTCCAGGTTTATGCCAAATTAAAGTGCGAATTCGACACTTGCAAGGGAAGTGGCTATTACGGACTTCAAGATACATTAAGTAAAGATGCACAATTCAAAACAGTTTTTATCTATACAGCCCTACGTCAGTCACCAGATAATTTATCAATTTCAGACTTTACGATCTCACGAAATTACATTGACTACCTTGAGTTCACTAAATTTCATGGTGACTGATAATTACCGCAATTCATAGCTAATTACCCAATAATCAGGAGCGTTCTCTGCGCCGCGGGCAAAATTTAGTGCCAAAAGCGTAAAACGTGGCGGCGATGATTGAATCTCCACCTTAGTGAAGTGGTTAAATTTTTGCTTTTTGAGATACCTAGTTCTATCGCTGCTTGGTCTCGTGATTTTTTTAGAAGGCGATGAACAGAATACGGAATCCCTTTCTTCGCAAGACCGAACGGATTCAGATAATACGTCACCAGCTTGTCGGGAATTGCAACGAACCTACCTTGAGAAACAAGTCGAAGCCACAAATCATAGTCTTCGCATCCCTTAAGCTCAATTCGATAGCTCCCTACTCTCATCACTGCTGACTTTTTCACCATGACTGATGAGTGCACTATTTGGTTCGAAGTTAATAGAGAACTCTTAAGCTGTTCGTCTCTTTGCGGTGGATTGATCCAATACATTGTTTTCCCTGCTTGATCAACAACTTCGGCAGTTGAAGCAACCAGAATCAGATCTGGTACCTGACGAAAAAGGCCCATCTGCTGTTCGAGGCGAGATGGTACAGATATATCATCGTCATCGAATCGTGCAATCAATTCACCGTCGCATGCATCTAGTCCAATGTTCAACAGGTGAGATAAACCACCATCATTGAAGTCAGCATGGATAATTTTCAACTTAGATTTTGGAAGACGACTTATTAATAGTGACTCGTTAATGCCAGTATCACGATCAAGTACAGCAACTAACTGCCAGGACGAATACGACTGCCACAGCAAAGAATCGATACATCTTCCAAGAAACTGAGAACCAGACCTCACTGGTAGTAATATCGAACAAGAGATTTGATTATCAATTAATTCATTTAAACTTCCTCTAGGTTCAGTCGTCATCTGAGGCGACTCTGGCACCGAGAATCTCAATTACTTGATCGCATTCTTTCAAAACCCGTGGATTGTGCGAGACGATGAGTATGGTCTTCGACCCAGTAAAAGAACGTAGTAGTTTAAGGAACTCACTTTCAAGATCCGTGTCTAAAGAGTTTGTCGGTTCATCTAAAATTAAAAGGTCTGCCTCAAGATATATCGCTCGTGCTAGAGCAAGACGTTGACGTTGACCGCCTGAAAGTTGCACTCCGTTATCGCCGACTTTCGTTGAAAACCCATCTGGAAGAACTTTCACCGAATCAAGTAACCCAACAGATGCCAATGCTTTTTCAAGATCATGCGTCGACTTACATAATCTTTCTGACCCATAAATTACATTCTCTTCTATCGAGCCATCAATCAAAAACGTATTCTGGGAGACCAATGCCACTGTGGACTGAGTTCCATCATTAAGTCTCCGCATTCGTATTGATCCTGAAGTGGGACGTAACAGCCCGATTATGAGATCAAGAAGCGTAGATTTACCGCCGCCACTCGGTCCAGAGATGCCGGTTATTGAACCATAAGGAAGATTAAAACTTATGTCTGAAAGAGTTGGCTGCTGCCTGGTGGCATACTTAAAGGTGAGAGAATCAACTTCAATGCAGTTGTTTTGATCCTTTACGGGCGACCGTGAGTTTCTAACATACAACACAGACTTGGCCTGATGCTGGTTCAGTGCAGCTGCACTAAGGAGTTGCAAGACCAAGTCCTTAACGCGAGACTTGAAAAGCATTATCTGCTGAAGATTCATCAAAATTCTCAATACTCCCGGAAGGAACCGGTAAATACCAAAAGTAAAGACCCCAATCAAAACCAATGTTTCTCTTGGCGATTGACTAAATACTTGGCTAAATATTATTCCAACAGTCAAAGCGAAGATAACCAGAAATTCAACAAAAATCGGTCTAACATCAACCTCAATCTCTGACTTTTTCTCAAGATTGAATTTCTTGGCGATTAAAAACTTAAACTCAATTAAATAGCGACTCACTGAACCGACTAAAATTACTTCTCTTAGTCCGTAGAAAAGTTCGGCTATAAGCTTCGATCTTTGGGACTCAACCGCATTAATTTCCTTGCCACGACGTGTCGATCGTGAAACAATTCGTTTTACTACTAATCCAGTAATAAGCAAAAAAACTCCGGTCAATATCAACATAATTTTTGGATCTATTAGCAAAAGTAAAAATAGGACTACTAGTGACATAAAGAAATCCTTGATGATCATCGTCAGAGGTAACACCCATTTGTCAATCACAATTTGTGCATCATTGGCGTCTCTAATCAATTCGGCAGCAGATGCGCGCGTCCGCGATTCATAATCGCTATACGCGTGTCTCTCGACAGTTTTGAAAGACGTGTCAAATCTAAGCTTGCTCAACCTACTAACTTGTAAATTTGTGAAAACAACCTGCAATAACGTCTTTATCAAGTACGCAGAAAACAGCACTGTGACAACCCGAACTAACTGCATATCTTGATCTTGACTGTTTCCAATCAGACCACTAAAAACGGGAAGAGTCGCTGGTTGAGTGGGTGAGAGTACCGCAGACAAAACAGGTGCAAAAAATATCAATGTAGCAGCATCCAAAATTCCAATTGCTATTGTTAAGCCAGTTAGAACCAAAAATTCCGAACGGTAAAGCAACCAGATAAACCGCCACTGATTAGACCTCAAATGATTGGCTAGTGACATTCGAGACCTTCTATCTATGGTTTTCGAATAAAGTCAGTTGGCTTGTGAATTACCTCAATAAGTGGAGAAATGTCACTTAGCCAAGTGTAATTTGCAGCAAACGCCCATTTAGGGCTCAGTTGTGAATGTCGATTGCAACTTGCCCATTTATTCAAATGACTCTCGTCATGATACTTCGCTACGATACCTTGATCTAAATCTGCTTGAACTCTGTTTTTTAGCGACGATACAAGTAATTTTATTTCTCGGTGTTCGCCCATCCACACGCCCCCACAAACATAGTTACGTCTCTTGTAAATAGGGACAAATGCGCAGCTTAACCGGTTAGTCTCCCAAGAGTGCCCGATCAAACTATTAGCCAAACCAGTCCGAAGTCCTCGATTGTAATAGCCAGGATGTTTGACAAGTGCAACTCCACAAGCCCACTCCATAGACATAAATTTAGACTCATTAATTCGATTTACAACTCGAGTATCAGCGTCTAAATACATAACGCGTCTGCCTTTTACGATATTCCAATGCTCCTCAAACACGTGAAAACGCATCAGTGTTGCGTCCGGCCATCCATATGATGCAATCTGAATCACATCAAGAACAAACTTATCTTTTAGCTCGAAATGTTTGAATGATGTACTATCGTCGGTGAATACCACGACTTGGACTATGGTCCTCCACGCAAGAAATTCATCTAAAGATGAAAGCAGATTCTTCGCATAGGAAATATAATTCCGCGTTGCGATCAAAAGAACTGTTAGTGAAGTCTCGGACTTATTCAAATTTTCGTTCCAAGGCAATCCACTTTTCTCCAAAATGCTTAAACTTCGGGGTTGAAACTGAACTGTACCAAGGAATCGGTGCCACAATAGTACTCTGACCAACTGTTGTAGCTATCCACGCAGCCCACCAAGAATACGAACTGTTTGAAATCACTAGACCTTCATATTTTGACATCTGAATCAAGTCCTCTTTATCTGATCTTGAGGAATGATGCTTCACAAGAAAACCTGCATCAATTAAATCCTCCTCTATCTCACCAAGCAGTTGTGGCTCATCAGAGAAAAGCGTGACAACCGATAAACCAAGCTTGTTTCTAAGTAATTCGGCTCCTTCAATAAAAAACGAGTTGCTGGTGAGTCCGTGAAATTTCTTTGTCATTTGACTTGTTCGATAATCGCCAAGTCGCACATGAATTCCAATTTCTTCCAGTCGCTCCGGCATAAGACACTTAGAAAATACCTGGCTTTGGGAGAACCGTTTGAGAATTTGTTCCTCAACTGATGACACAATAGAAATATCCTGAAAGTAAGCAAATACTTTTCGAGTATTTGGACCAATTCTGGTGAGCACATTATCGTTTGGGTCTTTTTCATAGATATTCGTGTCTTTGTGAAAGAGACTCCCAAATAAATTCTTTTTTGAGAACTTTTCAGAACCTTCGCTTAACTCACCAACGTCCAAAAGTTCACCAATAGCAAATTGACGACGCGTATTCAGCATTGCTCGACTTATCTCAAACTCGGAAAAGACAACGTCGCAGTGTAAATTTTGAGCAATTGCCAAGCCCCCCGCAAGCTGAAATAGTTGATTACCGAGACCCCCATTGAAATAAACAGTAATTTCCTGACCACTCTCCTGCGGATGGGTGCCATAGGAGAAATTCCCAAACATAAAAAAATTTTACAAGTATTGTTGGCGGATACGTGTTAATTTCGAACAATTGTTGGGAAAAGCTTTTAAAACATTTTAAGTGGTTGGTCCCTAGATTCAAAGCACCGGTTGTTCGTTACTTTACATCAGTTACCCTCCACTTAGTTTAAGTTACCCAATAGGTTCAAGCGACGACGACAATGATGTTTTCGATTTGATTGAATGGCTGCTTTAGTCGCTTACAAGCGGTGTAGTTCTTTTCAAAGTCTTTATTCTCAAAAAAGTTAAGCTTACTGCTCAAAATTTGACGTGTTTGAGCTTAAGAATTGTCTTATTTGACCAAAAATCTTGGACACAATTTTTGTAAGCCGAGCCGCGACGACGATAGCAATATTCGTAACTAAATTTAGTTCTACTTGGAGAGCTTACGCAATGAAAACTCTTGGAATCGTCGATTCATCATCGAGAATCGTGGGGTAAAGGGATCAGTTCGCTTCCATGGACATCAAACATTAATAAGGCTTTCATTAAGACAGATTTTTATGTGTCAACTACTCTTTCCTTACTTTTTTCGGTAAACATTCTCGATAACGAGTTCTCTTGGGTCGCCGACGTCCTGCAGAGCATAAAAGCAAAGTTTTAGGTCCGAGATAAAAATTATGTGATGTCTAAATCACTATATCTTTCCACTCTTGGTAGCTTTTGTTCTCAAATTCAACTTCATTTTTATCAACAGATTAGACTTCTGAAGAATTCTGTGAATCAGCCGTATTGGCATAGTGATTCGCCATGACCAACTTTGTTTAATCGCATTCAGATCATTTTCGGCAACCGCTAGATCGTATGCTTTCTGGGATACTAGAGCAGTAGCCACAAAATTTTCTCTTATAAATTTTTCAGTTCGCTCCCACCATTGATCCTGGCTGGTCGTCGAAATGTTGTGCATGAGGAAGATTTCTGAAGTCAAAACCGATAGCGGATAGTCCGCGATGAACTTGCACATCTCGATATCGGCCATGATATTCGCATCCGACGACATGCGGTTTGGTCTGACGTCGTTTACAAGAACCTGCACGCCCGAGGGTACGTACCATCTCGCGCCGCGCACATGGCACTTCCACCAGAAACCCCAGTCCGCCCAATACACATCAGGAAATCCGCCCGTGCGTTCCCAGATCTCCTTCGTGTAGAACGAGGTGCCCATAACGTGATTCGCCATAGGATGCGTCGCGATCCTTTCGGGTGCCGAATGCTTCACGCCACCTGACATGAGCCTGATCGTGGTTGCGACCACATCGAACCCGTCGCCAGGTATAGACGACAGGGCGTTCGGGTACAACCGGTCGTCCATCGCGCACCCGACAATCCAGCCTTCTTTGATCGTGGCTATCGCAGCATTAAACATCGCCGCGGGATTTCGCTCAAGACATTCCACCAACCTACACGGCAAATGTTTAACACCGCAGTCGTCGTCGGGATGGAATGCTATCACGACATCGTCTGGCGCCGGATAGAGCGCCTGCACTGAAGCCCACCAACCCTGCACCTCGTCAACGTAAGCCGAACCCCACGCTATCCCGACAACTGTTATCACAACGTCTGCATCCGCTCGATGAACTCATCCAACTGGTCAGCCATCGTCTCAGAATCGTGCATAGACGCGAGATGAGTTCTGTCGACATGCACAAAATCACCCATCGAAATTTTGCCACTCATTACGGCGAAATCATCGATACGTACGTTATTTTCGATAGTCATAAGGTCGGGTGAATGAAAAATAGCGTCTTTAGAGATACTGACATTTTCCCCAACTTTTTGGAAACCAACTTTTTTAATTCGTCACGAGATAGAAACACAGTCCCCTAACTTTACTAAACAAATCTTAGTTACACCTAATGCCCAAATTAATGCTGTGACCTGAGGATCTCCTCAAAGTTCTAGCGTCTAAACATTTGTCTTGACTTTTAATAGAGGCTTAGATATCACAATTAGTGCACAAATGTCCGACCAAATCAATTCCTTTGTGTCACTGTTGTGAAGTGTCGCTAAATAGTTGTCTTACTGATAGGTAAAATAACATTGATCGTGGTGTGCTTCACTTTGTCAGAGGACTCTTAAAAAACTAAAAGTTGTTAGTAACTGCTTGGCCGCTACGATTCAACCTCGTGCCCGGGTAGCTCAGTGGTAGAGCAACGCACTCGTAATGCGTAGGTCGCGGGTCCAATTCCCGCCTCGGGCTCGACAAACCTCTGTCGTTAGGGCGCTCACCCAAACGAAGTCTCAAAATAACTGAACGTTTTTAAGATACCATTGACAACGACTCAACTTTTATTCCGACCATCATTGCCTATTTAAGACCTTTCATGATTTTCAAACAAACAAAGCCAAAAGTTATGGCATGGGCTCGCATCGTGGCTAATTGGGCGGCGACGATTGACTGGGCTCAAAAAGGCTTCGCGTCCCCAAGTCCTATCTTCGTCAAACACTCATGCCTTAAAAGAAATGGCTATCCCAACGCCACATGGGTTGAAACTGGAACTTATTTAGGTGAAACTACATCTTTTCTTTCAAAGTTAGCAAGAAAAGTTTTCAGCATTGAACCTGAACCTACGCTTTTTTCAAATGCAAAACTACTCTTTGGGAAAAAGAAAAATGTAGAGATATTGAATGGCACGAGTGAGGATATCCTTCCTAATCTTTTGCCGAAAATAAACGGCGATGTCAACTTTTGGCTTGATGGGCATTACTCAATGGGCATAACATTCAAAGGAATGCGTGATACTCCGATAATTCAGGAGTTGGCCGCTATCTCAGATAATTTTTCACATTTTGATAATGTTTGTGTTCTCATTGATGACGTCCGTTGTTTCAACCCGCAGATCGATGAATACTCCACCTACCCGGCTATAGATACTCTTATTGTTTGGGCGGAAAAGCATCAATTAAACTGGCATATAGAACACGATATTTTCGTAGCAAAAACTACCAGTTAAATAATGCAATTGTCCCTGCAAGCAAGAACTTTTTACCCGTTTCTATCACTAAACAAGAAGTTATTAAGATTCAAAATTGCGGCCTCATTACACGAACGAAAAGCTTCTTTAATTTGGCTTGTGTTCGGCCCATTAAGGCAATTGATAACCTCAACCTAAACCTATAATCTCACGTGGTGGGTAAGCAAGAAAATATTGAGACCTTTTTCTATGAGCGGTACATAGATACTGTCAATCGAGGACTTGTAGGAAAAATTTCAAACTTTTTACACAAGCTACTTGAACTAAATTTAGGTAAAATAGACAACGAAAATAGCTTTCGCATTGTTGAAATGGGTGCGGGCCATGGCCAACATTTCAACTACGTTCAAAAAACATACTCTGAATATTTAGAAGTTGACTTAAGACCACGCTCATTACAAAATTTCACAAAACATCGACAAGGTGAGCCGACGCAGGTTTCTGAAAATCGTAGTTTTATTCAATCAGATTGCAGTGCCCTCCCATTTTTGAAGGATGACTCCGTTGACCGTGTAATTGCAACTTGTTTACTTGTTCATTTAATAGATCCGGAGAAGGCATTAATTGAATGGAGACGAATAACAAAGCCTGGTGGGCTGATTTCATTATGGGTGGCCCTAGAACCATCAATTTTTTTAAGGTTTTTGCAGAAGATTACTACAAAGCGCAAGTATGAAAAATTTGGTTTTCCATATTATTCAATTCATTATAGAGAACACATCCAGCACTACCCAAGAATGAGGATGATAATTGATGAAGTTTTTGTCAACGACACAATCAGGCGAATTAGATTTCCTTTTCCATTTTTGTGGTGGCATCTAAACCTTGTTGAGATATATCAAATACGGATTGCCAAAAGATAATTAAACTTTAGGATCACGTCAAAGTGCCTGAGCTATTTTCTTGATTTTAATTAACGAAACTCTATGACGAACATTGACACTTTAACTCTGAGTCGCGGGTCCAATTCCCGCCTCGGGCTCCACTCAGTGATTCGGCAATTGTTTGCGGTCTGACGATTTAGTTCAGTCAGGTCTACCCTATTTGCATGGATAAATCGCTTACTCCGACTCAAGAATTG
>Ga0222713_10004099_pt1 | contig 14724 bp, 18 predicted proteins | sample C33_649DmetaG_FD_165061 | JGI IMG/M metagenome (GOLD analysis project Ga0222713, IMG submission 165061) | Estuarine water microbial communities from San Francisco Bay, California, United States - C33_649D | ecosystem: Environmental > Aquatic > Marine > Unclassified | place: USA: California...
TCTATGGGAATCATTTTTACTCAATGGATGGAGAGGATTGAATATTGGAAATCCATTTAATAGAGTTATTGGAGAGGCAACTGTTAGATATTTAAGTTGCAATAAAACTCCATTGACAGAAAATGATTTATCTCCAGATGAAAAAAATAAATTAAAAGAAATTGCACAAGATAGGGTAGATGCAAATAGAGGGAAATGGCCCTCTGGACATCCAAATGCTGCACCATTAGGTGGATGGGGTCCCCCATATGATGATGTAACTAATTCAAAATATAATCAGCAGCAAAGAGATGCTATGGGAGTTCCCCCAAATGGGAGAGTTCTGGAGGTTCCATTTTATGCGAACGAAGGAACTGTTGGTAATTTATTTGGTATAGCAACAGTAATTGTTGATCAAAATAATAATGTTGTTGGTATACGGGATGATTTTGATTTTGCTTATGGTAATGAAGTAAATAGGCAAGGAACGAATCAAGTTCCAGGAGATCCATATAGTGATAATCAAATTGTAAATGGTTCATCTTGGACCGGCAGGACTGAACAGCAAGTTAGAGAAGAACATACGGGAATTAATCGTGGAGTTATTATTGATTCTCACCAAAGTGGCCGTGGATATCCAGTTCCAATAAACATAACATTTAATTAACTACTATGCTAGAGCAATATATTTTGGCTTTTAAAAAAATAATTTTTGCGTGTGGATTTAATCCAGTCGTACAGTCTGAGACTGGAAGAACAGGATCAGTTAGTATTGACCCATCAGGATCAGTTAATATCTATGATGTCTTTAATTTTGACGACAGGATGGATATTGAACCTCATATGTTTGATGGTGGGGGACCAAATGATAAGATTTTGCAAGTTCTTGGATGTACACCAGATTCTTTATCAAATACTTCCAACTATTCATTTATTGGATATAATAATCTTCAGAGATTTGAACAAAGTGTAATTAAAGCAATGTTAGTTGCTTTATTAAATTCCAATGGTAAAAGAACTAGTTCCCTATCATCTGATGATTTAGAAACTAAAAAAAATATTTTTTATAACTGTTTATCTAGACAACAATTTAAAGATACTTCAATAAAGCCATGGAACAATTGGAGAGACACTCATACGACTGTTAATATATCCTCAATATCAAAAACAAATGGTATAGTTACTGTCACAACTAGTTCAAATCATGGATTAAGCAGTTCATATGATGACTGGGGATGTACCTTGTCCATAAATAATTCAAATTTTGATATATTGGAAACTAGTTATCCCAATGGAGTTCCAATTACAATAACCAGCCCAAATACATTTACATATAGGAAATCTGGTACAAACGTTGCTAACATGTCTGTATCGGGAACAATAAATATTAAGATTGGTTGGGGTGGTGCTAAAAATAACTTACATCTCTATTTTAGTTAAATGGATTTTTCACTTATAAAACAATTTAATGAGAGATTATTTTGGGATGGTGTTTGTAGAAAAAAAATTTCATATTCTGAAGCAGGAGCACTACAGACTGGAGGTGCTGCTAGTTTTCCATTAATTGAATATACTCTTGGTGGACCCTATACTCCAGATGGAAGTAGTTTTGATCCCAATTCTAATAATATACCCATAGGACCAGGAAGTTCATATCCAAAACCTTGGAGAAGTGCCAGTCAATTTATTCAAAATGGGCAATACGGTTCTTTAATAGGACCATATGCAAGATTGGTAAAAATACCAGATAATATTAATATGGAAAATACTTGTGTTGGAAATATCCCAACTTGTGGTGGATCTAAAGGTGGAATATATGGAAGATTGGGCATATACCAAGGACAATTAGCATTTAGAGCACAAGATTGGTACAATCAATCAGAAGGAACATATAATACACAATATTGGAATAATCAATTGAATACAGATCCAGATTGGTTAAGTTGGAAATCTTGGTGGGATAGTGCATCTAGGGCAACTATTAATGCAGTTTGGGCAGATACACTTTTGCCATTTACTGTTGAAGTTGAAGTTGCATATGATGCTTTTGGTCCCGGAGATCCAAAATATTATCCTGCTCCAAATTTATCTTCATATGATGATTATACTCTTCCTTTACTTTCAGTAGTAATAGCAGTTGCCGTTATTGGTGGAGCGTGGTTATAAGTAATGCCAAAACCTACGTTAGAACAAAGAACTAATTTTAAGACTTATTTAAGATACTATAAAAATAAGTTTTCAGATACGACAATACCATTTTTTTATCTTGATAATATCTTAACTGAAACTTCTCCTGGAATTTCTACGTCAGATAACGTAAAAGTTTTAGTATTTGATAACTTTGAAACAGTTGGCGTACCTAGTGATAGTTTATTCTATATACCAGCACTACCAAATGATACCATAACTTTAAGTACTGGTTCTTCTTCTTATACTTTAAAATTTATAGGAGAGGATGGTGGAATACAATACAATGGAACAACATATGGTTTAGATGACACAATATTAACTGATACAAAAATATTAACTATTAAGGGTCTTGGTGGAGCTCTCATCCAATCTCAAAGTGCTCCAACTTATAGCATATCTTCATCTTCAACTTCAATAAATGAAGGTGGCACGGTATTATTTACAGTTACAACTACAGATGTTCCAAATGGAACAACTCTTTACTATACAACTTCAGGAACAGTCTCTTCATCGGATTTTGCAGATTTATCTTTATCTGGAAGTTTCAGTATAAACAGTGGAATTGCCACTATAAGTAAAACATTATTAAATGATTTTTCTTTAGTTGGATCAGAAAATCAAGAAACTTTTCAAATACAAATAAGAACAGATAGTATAACAGGAACTATTGTAGCAACTAGTTCTACTATAACCGTTCAAGATACTTCAACTGCATCATACAATATATCTGAATCTATAAATTTAATTAATGAAGGTGAAAATGTATCATTTACCGTGAATTCTACAGGAGTTCCAAACGGAACTACTTTATATTACACATCAACAAATTCTACAGATATTAATCCATCTTCTGGATCTTTTTCAATTAATAATAACTCTGGTTCTTTTACTGTCAAGGCAATTAATGATTTAAATATAGAATCAAATGAGACCTTTAATGTACAAATAAGAACGGGTTCAACCTCTGGAGGGATAGTAACCACCAGTAATAACATAACTATTGCTAATGTTCCTTATTCATTATCAATATCTTCCGCTGTTACTGTAACGGAAGGAAATAGTATTAATTTTACTATTAATACTACAGGAATTCCAAATTCTACAGTTTTATATTTTACTACTTCAGGAATTTCTACTGCAGATATTCCAATACAATCTGGAAGTTTTACCATATCCAATAATACGGGAACTATTTCTCTTCTTCCTGTAAATGATTTCGTTATTGACGATAATGAATCATTTACTCTACAAATTAGAGCTGGATCAATTACTGGTTCAATTATAGCAACTAGCACACCAGTAATAGTAAAAGATAGACCATATACCATATCAATAACACCATCCACAACCTCCATCGTAGAATCGACCTCTGGATCTACTTCAACTTTAACATTTAATATTTCAACAACTAATGTTAATAATGGAACTAATTTAAAAGCGAAAATAACTCCAATTTCTGGAAATATATCTGTATCAGATTTTAATCCATCTTCATTTGAAAGATCGTTTACCGTCACTGGATCTACTATTTCATTTTCTTGGGTAATTGTAAGAGACGCTGAAACAGAAGGAAACGAGCAATTTGCTCTTCAAATTCTTGATAGTTCAAATAATGTTATCGCTACAAGTCCAACTATAACAATTTTAGATAGATCTTTTATTGGTTCTAGACATAATAAAAAAACTTATGGACCAATTAGAGTTAGCAGAGATAACGGATATGCACCAAATGCTTCAGATTGGTTTGATATTTGCAATTTAGATTCTCTACCAGATGGTTCAAAAATCGCTTTGTTTATTGATAATTCTGGAAGCATGACAACTGATACAGTTAGAGCATCTTATAATTTACTGGTCCAAAAATTAAATCAAAAAAATATGGAGATAATTGTTGTAGAAAACGCAAATGAAAATTGGATTACCCCATTTAATACTATTTTGGATTAATGCTATAATATCAATATATTAATAACCATATTTTAATTATGAATCTTGAACAAATTCAAAGTATATGGGATGAGGATTCATTTATAGATCCCGATAATTTACATCAGGAGTCTTTAAAAATACCAACACTCCATGCAAAATATTATAAAATTTACAATAATGTGGTTCTTCTGAAAAAAATGGAAGAGTCAAAATATAAAATTTTAAGAAAAGACAAATGGTTATATTACACGGGAAAAGCAGATCCAGAAGTTTATAAAGAATTTCCCTTTGATTATAAGGTCCTAAAAGGTGATATAGATAAGTATATGGATGCAGATGAAGATATTATAAGATCTTTGTCTAAACTTGATTATTATGAAACTATGTTGAATTATCTGGAAAGCATCCTTAAAACTATTTTAAATAGAACTTACCAGATAAAAAATTCTATTGAGTATATGAGGTTTACTGCGGGATATGGTTGATATTGTTATTCAAAAGAAAAATGAAGTTTATATTAAAGTAAAAACAGAACCACATATTCATCAAGAATTGTCTGAATATTTTACTTTTGATGTACCTGGTGCAAAATTCATGCCTCAATACAGAAGTAAGTATTGGGATGGGAAAATAAGACTTTATAGTAATCATACTGGAGAAATTTATGTTGGTCTACTGGATAAATTAATTTCTTGGGCAAAGAAGTTTGATTACTCTGTAGAATTTGAAGATAATCAATTCTATGGAACTCCCTTTGAAGAAAACGAGATGATTTCTTATGAAGGAGTTTCCGAATTTATGAAAAAAATATCAAAACATAATCCAAGAGATTATCAGATTAATGCTGTTTACGATGCATTAAGATATAATAGAAAACTTTTGATTTCTCCAACAGCCTCTGGAAAATCTTTAATGATCTATTCTGTCGTCAGATACTTTGAGGCAACAGGAAAGAAAATACTTCTAGTAGTACCCACTACATCGTTGGTAGAACAGATGTATAAAGACTTTGAAGATTATGGATGGAATGCTGAGGAGCATTGCCATAAGATTTATGGAGGAAAAGAAAAAACTCCATTATGGGTTTATGTAACAGCAGATAATGGCATTCAATACAAGTTTGAAGGCAATGAAAGTATAAATCTAATAAATAATAAAAAGAAACTGGCAAAAGATTTAAAGGAATCTGATGAAATTGACGATAGATGGTTATTGTCCATTAAAAAATAACAAATATTTAAAATGGTATAAAAATATAATAATTAACAGAATTAAATACCCCATTTTAGAGGGAGAAATTCATCACATAATTCCAAGATCTATGGGCGGAAGCAATGAAGAAGATAATCTAATAAAATTGACTTTTAGAGAGCATTATATATGCCATTTATGTTTAAGTAAATTTACTGAAGGGCAAGATTATTATAAAATGCTATGTGCTATTAATTCAATGAGTATGAAAACTCTTAAACGGCACTTTAATTATAATAGCAAGTTATATGAAATTTTCAAGCAGAAAAAAAATGAAGAATTAAAAATTTGGTTAAAAGAAAATTCCCCATTCAAAAATAAATTAGTTCATAGAAAAACTATGGACACAAGAGACAAAAATGGAACTAATATTTTTGTAACTAATAATCCAATGCATAATAAGGAAAGTATTAGAAAAAAAATAAAAAAAACTAGTGGAAAAAATCATTATCTTTGCAAAAAATACAGGTACGAATATAGTTTAAATTTTGGCAAAGATTGGATATCAATAGATAACAATCTAACTACAAAAGAAATTTGTGAGCAAATTTTAAAATGTTCTTTATCTACTTTTAATTATATTCTTTCGGGGAAAATTCCAAAAAGAGGTCCATTGGCAAATACTTTAATTAGAAAAATTAAAAATGAAAATTAAAAAAATTGAACATAAGTACCCAACTGTGTTTTGCTCTACTTGGCAAAGCATTTATAACTTACCAAGATCTTTCTTTAATGACTTTGATGTTATTATAGGTGATGAAGCTCATTTATTCAAATCGAAGTCTTTAGTTGGCATTATGACCAAGGCAGACAATGCCAAATACCGTTTTGGATTCACTGGTACTCTAGATGGATCACAGACTCATAAGTGGGTCTTGGAGGGTCTTTTTGGACCATCTTATAAGGTTACACAAACAAAAGATCTAATAGAAAAGGGACACTTATCTAAACTACAAATTAAAGTTCTTTTACTAAAGCACAATGAACATAAGTTCAATGATTTTGAAGAAGAGATTCAATATTTAATTACTAATGAAAAAAGAAATAAATTTATAAAGAATCTTGCTTTAGATTTAAAGGGAAATACTCTTATTCTTTTTAGTAGAGTTGAATCTCACGGACTGCCTTTATACGAGAACATAAATAAATCAGCATCAAAAAATAGAAAAATATTTTTTATTCACGGTGGGGTTGATGCTGAACAAAGAGAAAAGGTCAGAGAAATAACAGAAAAAGAATCCGATGCCATCATCATAGCATCATATGGAACATTTTCAACTGGAGTAAATATTAAAAATCTTCACAATGTAATATTTGCCAGTCCATCAAAATCAAAAATAAGAAACTTACAATCAATAGGAAGAGTTTTGAGAAAAGGGGAAAATAAAACTAAAGCAGTTTTATACGATATTGCAGATGAAATAATTTACAAATCAAGAAAAAACTATACTTTAAATCATTTAATTGAAAGAATAAAAATATACAATGAAGAAAAATTTAATTACGAAATAGTAAAAATCAATTTTCAACAATAATGGAAGAAGAATTTTACGCAGCAATAAAACTTATATCAGGTGAAGAAATCTTTTCTAAAGTATGTCCTTGCGAGGAAGAAGATAGAACATTACTAATACTTGACAATCCTGTTATTATGGAGACTATTGCCATAAAACAATTAGGAGTAAGTGGTCTTAAACTTCACCCTTGGATGAAATTAAGCAATGATTCTATGTTTATCATAGATATGGATAAGGTTATTACCATTACAGAGGTAGTAGATCAAAGTATTATAAAAATACATAAAAAGTTTGTAAGAGAAAAAGATAGACACTCTGGACTGACAGAGATAACTCCTAATATGGGATATCTATCTTCGGTATCAGAAGCAAGAGTATCTTTAGAAAAACTTTATAGATCTAATTAAAGATATAATTTATCTTGAACCCTAACAGAGTGATTTTAGTCGAGTAATTTTTATTTGTCAATACTTGATTTATCTGGTAAATTTGTTATAATAAAAATAACTAATAGTACTTTAATGCACAAAGAAAAGAAAAATCCACATTACGTAAATAACAAAGAGTTTCATGAAGCTCTTGTAGTATACAAGAAGAAGGTAGATGCTGCAAAGAAGAAAGGTCTCCCCAATCCAAGAATACCAAATTATCTTGGAGACTGTTTTTTAAAAATAGCAACACATTTATCATATCGACCAAATTTTGTCAATTATATGTTTAGGGAAGATATGATAAGTGATGGAATTGAAAACTGTGTACAATATATTAACAATTTTGATGTAACTAAAACAAATCCTTTTGCTTATTTTACTCAAATTGTTTATTATGCTTTCTTGAGAAGAATTCAAAAAGAAAAGAAACAAATTGAGATTAAAGAAAAAATCCTAGAAAGAACTGGATATGAGCAAGTATTTACAGTAGACGATGACGGATATAATAGCTCTGACTATAATACAATCAAAGACAACGTTCAAAGTAAACTGTATCAATGAAAATTGGATTGATAACTGATACCCACTATAATTTTAGAAAAGCAAATAAATCTTTTCACGATTATTTTCTAAAATTTTATAATGATATTTTTTTCAAAAGATTAAAAGAAGATAATATTAAAACTGTTGTTCACCTTGGAGATGCCTTCGATAGTAGAAAAGGAATAGACTATTGGGCACTTGAATGGGCAAAAACTAATGTCTATGATAAATTTAGGGATCTTGGAATAACAGTTTATAATATTGTAGGAAATCATGATGCATATTATAAAAATACCAATGAGATCAATGCAATTGATTCTCTTTTGAATGAATATTCCAATGTTATAAAAATATCATCTCCATCCGAATTCACTATTGGCGAATTGGATATCGTTTGTCTTCCTTGGATATGCAATGACAACGAAAAGGAAACTCTTGATTTATTGAACAAAACCGATGCAAAAGTTGTATTTGGACATCTGGAATTAAATGGATTTATGGCTCATCCAGGGCACGTAAATAAGGATGGTATGAGCAAGGATATTTTTAATAAATTTGATAGAGTTTTTTCTGGACACTATCACACTAGAAGTGACGATGGTAAAGTATTTTATTTGGGAAATCCATATCAAATGTTTTGGTCTGATGTAAATGATTCTAGAGGATTTCATTATTTTGATACTGAAACTTATAAACTGGAATTTATAAAAAATCCATACTCAATGTTTGAAAAAATTTACTACGATGATGATATTTCAAATCTTGATTATTCTGAAGTTTCAAATAAAATGATTAAAGTTGTAGTTCGTAAAAAAGAAGATCAATTAAAGTTTGATAAATTTATTGATTTGCTGACACAGCAAAATCCATCGGAACTCAAAATAATTGAAAATTATGAAGTTGAAGATTCTTCAGTTGATTATACTGACGTTGAGATTGAAGATACTCTGACTATTTTGAATAAATACGTAGAAGAATCTGATTTTGATTTAAATAAAGAAATGATCAAAAATATATTAAAAAATACTTATAAAGAAGCGTTAGAGATTGTCTGATGTTTATACTAACAATAGAGGGGAAAGAAGAAGAAGGAGCTTATTCTGTAATTGACGAAGAAGGGGAAAAAGCCTTATACTTATTTGTTGATTGTGATGACGCTGAAAGATATGCAGGACTACTAGAGGCAGAAGATTACCCCAAAATGTCTGTTGTTGAAGTAGAAGATGAACTTGCAGTTAAAACCTGTGAGTTATATGGATATCATTATGTGATAATAACCCCAAATGAATTTGTAATACCACCTAGAGACTATGATCTTATTCAAGCGAATAACCTATCGTAATTTTTTATCATCAGGAAATCAAGAAACAGAAATAAATTTTCTAGAATCTAAAACTACTCTTATAATTGGATCAAATGGATCTGGCAAAAGTACTATGCTTGACGCAATATGCTTTTGTCTTTTCAATAAAGCGTTTAGAAAAATTAATAAAGGGCAACTAGTAAACTCTACAAATGAAAAAGATTGTCTAGTAACTGTTGAATTTGATATAGGTTCTAAACAATATAAAATAGTAAGAGGAATTAAACCAAATATTTTTGAGATATGGATTGATGGAATAGTTCAAAATCAATCTTCAGCGTCAAATGATCAGCAGAAATATTTGGAAGAAAATATTTTAAAATTAAACTATAAGTCTTTTACTCAAATTGTAATTTTGGGTAATGCATCTTTTGTCCCATTTATGCAATTATCTTCTTCAAATAGGAGAGAAATTGTAGAAGACATTTTGGATATAAAAATATTCTCTGCTATGAATGGTATTATAAAAGATAATATAAGGAAAAATAATGAAGAAGTTAAAACTCTTTTATTGTCTGAAAATATGACAGTGGAAAAGATTACAATGCAAAAAGAGTTTATTGATAATATAAAAAAGAATGGTGAAGATGATATTGAAAAAAATAAAAAGAAAATTTTAGATATTGAAACAGAAACTAATAATTTGTTTGCTGAAATAAAAATCAAAGAAAATAAAAATTTAGAGTTGCAAGAAACAGCAAAACAATATTCTGAAGCAACATCAAAGATAAAGAAATTGGGAAGTCTGAAAGGTAAGTTATCCCAAAAAGTTTCTTCTGTTGCTGATGAGCATAAATTTTTTAGTGAGAATAATATTTGTCCAACTTGTACTCAAAAAATTGATGATCAATTAAAGCAATCTAAAATTGATGAGACACTAAAAAAAGTAAAAGAATTAAAAAGTGGATATGATGAGATTCTTCAAGCAATTAAAGAAGAAGAAGAAAGAGAAAATAACTTTTTGGAGATTACAAAAAAAATAACCAATGTTTCCAATGATATTACAAAAAATAATATAAAAATTTCTAACAACAATAAACAAATAAGAATAATTGAGGAAGATATAAAAGAAATTCAAAATAAAATAAAGAATCAAAGTAAAGAAACAAAAAAATTAAAAGACCTAAAAAATCAACTGGAGGAGATTAAAAAAAACAGTGCAAAAATTAAAGATGAATTAAAGTACTTGGAATTTTCTCATAACTTATTAAAAGATGGAGGAATTAAAGCAAAGGTAATTAAAAAGTATCTACCTCTGATGAATATTCAGATAAACAAATATTTGAATATGATGGATTTTTATATAAACTTTAATTTTGATGAAGAATTTAATGAAAATATTAAAACTCCTATTCATCAAGACTTTACTTATGAATCTTTTAGTGAAGGTGAGAAAATGAGAATTAATCTTGCCATTTTATTCACTTGGCGAGAAATAGCAAAAATGAAAAATTCTGTCAACACTAATCTTTTAATTCTTGATGAAGTTTTTGATAGTTCGCTGGATTTTACCGGAACAGATCAATTTACCAAGATTATCAAATATATTATTGAAGATTCAAATATTTTTGTGATATCCCATAAGACAGACGAACTGATTGACAAATTTGATAGAGTGATTAAAGTGGAGAAGGTCAAAGGATTCAGCAAAATGTCTTCTTGACTAATATCTACAAACGTGAGATAATTTAAATTAAACATTACTATTTGTGATTTATGTCTGAAATGCCAGAACCATTCTCAATTTCTGAAAATAATCAGAATTCTGATTATATTGGTATCAATAACTTTCTTGGTGATAATTATTTGAATTTTGGGGGATTTCAAACAGATAAAATTAATTTCAACGGAACAAACAACAATAATTTTTGGAAGTATGAAGAAGATAAAACTCTTAAAGAAATTGAAGAGTATCTATCTCAAACTTATCATTCTCATTACACCTCTGAACAATCTAAAACTCAAACTCTTGATTTGATTGAAAGTATTGGTGATGCTGAAGCATTTACTAGATCCAATGCAATTAAGTATCTTTCAAGATTTGGAAAGAAAAATGGAAAATCAAAACTTGACATCTTGAAGGCAATCCATTACTGTATCCTTCTGTATCACTTTGCTGGACTCCACAAAAACACCACCAACACCTATCAATATTGATTATGAAACTTTCTGAAGAAACTATTACAGTCCTAAAAAACTTTGCATCAATTAATCAATCTATCTTAATTAAAAATGGATCTAATTTGAGAACCATTTCAATTATGAAAAATATTCTTGGAGAAGCAAAAATCCAGGAAGAGTTTCCGAGGGATTTTGCTATCTATGATCTCAATCAATTTTTAAATGGATTGAACCTTCACCAAGATCCTGATCTTGATTTTACGGATAATTCTTATGTAACTATTAGAGAGGGGAAAAGGAAAGCAAAATATTTCTTTGCTGATCCTGAAGTCATTGTTTCTCCCCCAGAAAAGCAAATTGAACTTCCATCAAAAGATGTTTGCTTTAATCTGGAGCATTCGCAACTTGACAAACTGATCAAAGCAGCAGCAGTATATCAACTCCCCGATCTTGCTGCCATTGGTGAGAATGGAGTAATTCGTTTGGTGGTTCGTGATAAAAAGAATGATACCTCAAATGAATATTCTATTATTGTTGGTGAAACTAACAATGAATTCGTTTTCAATTTTAAAGTTGAAAATATTAAAATTATTCCTGGTACGTATGAAGTAGTAATTTCATCAAAACTACTATCGCAGTTTTCCAATAATAAGTACAATATTTGTTATTACATTGCTATGGAACCTGATTCTACTTTTGGTTGATGGATTTTCTTTTTTATTTGACACCGATTGGAAATGAGATAGTAAACAAAATTATTTCCAAACATTATATTATAAAAGAAAATGCTCCTATTTGCAGAAACAAAGAAATATTTGGATTCTTAAAGACCCCAGAATTTATAATTTGCACTAACAATATAAAAAATACAATAAGTCCCGTAAAACACTATGTTAATGAGACTGTTTATCACGAAGCAGTTCATATGATTCATTCTTGTAAAAGGGGTCCAATCGGTATTTCAAATATAAGTTTGGATCAATGGAAACTTAATGATGTGGTTAGATCTTCAAATATATCTAAACAGCACCAAGTTTATGAACTAGAAGCATACTATCTTGAAGATAAACCAGATTTAGTATTGTCTTATATTGAAAAATATTGTTTCTAAATGTAAGTATCTGTTAGTACTCATTTTTATAAATACTTATGTAGTTGGAATGTAAGCAGATGTATTGTTTGGAATGCAATTCTACTCTTGGCAAAAGACAAAAAAAGTTTTGCTCTTGTAAATGTATGAATGTATATAATGCAAGAGAGTTTGGCGTGAAGCATAGAGAAGAAAATCCAAACAGATATAAGGTTTGCAAAGAGTGCAATCAATCTCTAAATCTCAACAAATTTAGTTTAATTGAAAAATGGAATGTTAATTCAGATACAAAAGATATTTGTAAAAAATGTTCCGCCAAATTAAACGAAAAAAATAGAAGAAATAGAGATTGGAAAATTGATGCAAAAAAAGTTCTTTATCATAACGCAAAACAAAGAGCAAAAAAAGCAAACATAGAGTTTGCCCTTACAAAAGACGATATTAATATTCCAGATACTTGTCCAGTATTTGGATTCCCACTAAAAAGAGAAGAAAGAGAAACTTGGATGTATGCCCCAAGTATTGATAGAATAGACAATACAAAAGGATACATTAAAGAAAATATTATTGTCGTTAGTAGGAGAGCAAACATTCTAAAAAAAGATGCTACAATTGAAGAGTTGAGGAAACTTGCAGATTATTATGAACATTTTTGTGACACATAAATTTCCGGCAGAGAGTGCAATTGTACTTCCTGACAAATTAGTGGTGAAAATGCCTGTAGAAGCCTGCCAGATGCTTGCTATTGTTGCCTCGGAGAAGTGGGGGCATGGATATGGAACTCTTCCCAAGGCAGATGGAACCCCTTACAAGACCGAGAAAGGAGCATTCCGCAATCATCCCTGTACCAAGTGGGCATTGGATAGTATCCATAATGCCTATTGGTTAATTAAGCATGGTCTTAACTTGTGTGATGAGTATGCTTTGCGTTATAATAAAACGCACTCGTGCTACAAAACACTTGTAGATGCTTACTATCTTTTTCCGAAAGGTAAAATTCCAGAAGTAACTCCATTTGCTCGTGCGATGCCAGATGAGTATAAACTTGACACAAGCATTGACACTTTTACTGCTTACAAGATGTATATCGCATCCAAACCTTGGGTTGCATCTAATTATCTTCGTATGCCGTCAAGGCGACCATCTTGGGTAAATTAAATTATGATTGAACTAACACAAGAACAAATCAAAACTCTTGAAGACGCATTTAATTCTCTTCCAGAAAAACTGAGAACTGGAAAGTATAGAACTATGGAAGGAATTGAAGAACAACTTTCGAGTGGTACTAACATTATCTTTTATATTAGATGTGAAGATAAAGTTGATAAGGATGGTGAATATAAAGAATATGAAATGAAGAGTATGAAACTTGGTGAGATTTGATTATGAGCAGTGATTTCCTTTTCGTGGAACGATACCGTCCTCAAGTAATTGATGATTGTATTCTTCCCGATGATACTAAAAAAACTTTTAAGGAGTTTGTTGCAAAGGGTGAGATTCCAAATCTCCTTCTTGCTGGACCTCCTGGTATTGGTAAAACAACTATTGCGAAAGCATTATGTAACGAACTGGGGGCAGATTATTATGTCATCAATGGATCCGACGAAGGGCGTTTCCTGGATACTGTACGGAACCAGGCAAAGAACTTCGCTTCGACCGTCTCACTTACGGGATCTTCTAAACACAAAGTCATCATCATCGATGAGGCGGATAACACAGGCAACGACGTACAACTCCTACTACGGGCGAATATTGAGGCATTTTATAACAACTGCCGATTCATCTTCACCTGCAATTACAAGAACAAAATTATTGAACCTCTTCACTCCAGATGTGCCGTCATTGACTTCACAATCAAAGGAAAGCAACGAGTTCAACTTGCAGGGAATTTCTTTCAAAGGTTACAATTTATCCTCGATCAGGAAAAGATTGAGTATGATCAAAAAGTCGTTGCGGAACTTGTATCCAAACACTTTCCCGATTTTCGACGTGTTTTAAATGAAATTCAAAGATACTCTACTGGTGGTAGAATTGATTCTGGTATTCTTGCATCCTTCTCTGATATTTCTGTAAATGAACTCATTAAAAATCTCAAAGATAAGAACTTCACTGAAGTCCGAAAGTGGGTGGTCTCCAACTTGGACAACGATTCTACTAGTTTACTTCGCAGGGTTTATGACTCCGCTTATGATTGCCTTTCACCGCAATCTATCCCTGCTGCCGTTCTTATTATTGCTAAGTATCAATATCAATGTGCGTTCGTGGCTGACCAAGAAATTAACCTTTTGGCAGCATTGACAGAAATTATGT
>Ga0222713_10004100_pt1 | contig 14723 bp, 4 predicted proteins | sample C33_649DmetaG_FD_165061 | JGI IMG/M metagenome (GOLD analysis project Ga0222713, IMG submission 165061) | Estuarine water microbial communities from San Francisco Bay, California, United States - C33_649D | ecosystem: Environmental > Aquatic > Marine > Unclassified | place: USA: California...
AACAATGGAAAACTTTAACACACTTATTGAAAATGTAGTAACTTGGGCTGAAGAAAAGAACATCTTAAAGCCAGAAAATGCACCTAAGCAAATGCTTAAGGTTATGGAAGAAGTTGGGGAAACTGCCGGTGCATTAGCTAAAAACAAACAAGAAGAGCTAAAAGACGGTATTGGTGACTCATTTGTGACGTTAATCATCTTAGCTAAACAAGTAGGCATGGAACCAGCAGAGTGTCTAGAAGCGGCTTGGAATGAGATTAAGAACCGTACTGGTAAAACTGTAAACGGTGTATTTATTAAAGACTAGCATATGATTAAAACTGAGTTAGTTAATAAACTACAACATCTATCTGTAGAAGATGCTTATGTAAGAAGAATACTTAAAAGAGCTGTTAGAAGACTTAGATGTAAAGGCATTAGATTAGTTGTAAGACAGTCTAAAGAATCATTACTTAATATAGATTTATTATGAAAAAAGCATTATATTTAGATGATCAACGCACTCCTACAAACGTTCTACCAGGATATGAGCCTTGGCATATAGTTAGAAACTATGATGAGTTTGTAGACTGGATCACAAAGAATGGAATGCCAGACTTTATATCATATGATCATGATCTTGCTGATGAACACATAGACGACTACTTTAAACAGAAGTTGTCTATGGGTTTTCAGAATCCAAGTTATCATGAATATAAAGAAAAGACTGGTCTAGACTGTGCTAAGTGGTTAGTAAACTACTGCCAGAATAATAATGTACAAGTAACAGGTTGTTCTGTACATAGTCATAACCCTGTAGGAGCTACTAATATACACAGCTTTCTTAATGGATTTAAAAAACATATGGGCCTACCAGAAGACTGCTACATCGGTGGGCACCCATTCACAGTAGAAACAAAAACCAAATAATATGAGTATTAAAATAAAGTTACTCCCACAGGATGAAATCTTTTTAGGCATCCGTTTTAGTGTATCTAAGTTAGTAAATGATATAACTAGATATAATCCAGACAAAGAATATCCTAAAGCATACTGCTTAGACATAGGATTCTTACTTGGCAGTATAGAAATAACACATAAGGGTAGCAATTAAGCTACCCTTATTTATTTTAGTTTATTCTAGATTTATAGTTCTTAATTCTATCTTCAGGATGGAATAACTCGTAGTAGTTCATATATCCAGAAAGAGTCATAATATCTTTCTTAATCTTTTCTTCTCCTTTATCAAACAGCTTAGTTTTTCTTTGATAGTAAGCATGCTTATTAGCAAATTGACCAAACTCTGTATCACTATCTACAAACTGAGCCATTCCTAAAAATAATCCATGATCTAACATATCAATAATTCTAGTAACATCTCTACCAGCATTAGTAAAAGAGCTTAAGTTATCTATGTAGTTTCTCATGTCACCAATGATAATCATAGGAACAAGAGATCTAGTCTCCATATCTACCTTTGCGTATACAGCTAATGCATTATAAGCAAGAGTTTTAGACAATGACTTATCATCTTCATCATCATCTGGCATAGCTCCTACTATAAGTCTACCCATTATATACATGGCAGATGCTATAGCAAGTTCTCTCATAGCCATTTGACTCTTTTGCTGATACATTTCTGAAACTCCAGTGTCTTTAGCTCCAAAGATTGCACCTAATAATTGCTTATAATTGTAAATCTGTATAGCTCTAATAAAGGCTCTGTATATACCAACAGATTCAATACCGGCCTCATAGCTAGTTCCTCTATCACCAAATCTATTTTTAATAGCAGGTGCTAAGTATTTACGAAAGAATAAAAGTAATCTACCAACAAAGCCAGCTTCAATCTTTACTTTATCCCAATCAGCATAGTTACCTTGAGTTCTACGAATCTCACTCCATACAGATCTTTGAATAGTTTGTTCATCTTCTTTAGACCATTCTACATCAGGACGGATAACCACTTCACCATTTTCATTTTCTGTATAAGCTTCATAAACGTTAACAGTTTTTATATTACCGTTTTCATCTTTCTCATACTCAGTGATTGCTCCGTTCTCATCTCTACTCTTTACCACTTTAACCTTAACATTGTCCATAACAGCAAGCCAGATAGTAGAACCAATTTCTAGTTCACCCTTATCTTGGATTTCCATTAAGAAGTTTAAGTCAAAGAATCCTTGTTTTAATCTTTGACCACTTGTTCTAGTTCTGTTGTAGTATTCATCTAAAGACTCTTGTAATGGATTAAAGTACATAAACATTTTGGTGATAAAGCTCTTATTACCAATCTTACCATAGTCTCTAACCATTGCACCAACCAAACCATTTCTAGATTCAATTTTAGTTTTAGCCCAAGCTAAGTTACGTGCACTATACAAACCAGATTTATGAGATCCAAGAAAAGCTTGCACATTACCAGATAGCATGTTACCCACTTGGTTAGGTATATCTAATCCCATACGTGCAATTGACATACCTCTTAAAGCTAGGTCACCAAAACGTCCTGCTAATCCTTGATCTTTTTTCCACTCACCCTTTATGAACTTATCATACTCAAAGTTCATTGAGTCAATAGTTCTTCTAAGGTCTTCCATTCTCTTCTGCTTACCCTCAAACTCAGAGTTACTAAGTTGCTCATATAGAGACTCCATATAACCTATGATACTTTTAGACACAGCTTGTTGGTTAGCCATAGCTTTATTTATATGAGCTTGTTCATACCAACGAATTACTGCAGCAATACCATCTGTGGTTTGTTGATCTATAGGTAGGGGAGTGTTATGCTTAAACTGTATACGATCTTCTTCTTTTGTACCATAACCATTTATAGAGAAGTCATACTCACTACCAATTACAAGGTTCTTATCTCTAAACATCTTAGCACGGTTAGCTAAACCGGCTTTAACACCTTTGTTAGCAACGTCATCTACAGAAAGCTCTTCGTATCCAGGGAAGTTATATCCAAGAAGTCTACCTGTAGTTTGTTTTTGCATTTCTAAGAAACGACCAACAAAAGGATGATAGAACTTAGAAAGTCTAGGATTGTTTCTAATCTGTTCATATCTAGGGTTAAGCCATTCACTTGTACCACTTACTTCTGCACCGTCAAGCATTAATCCTTTTGGCATAGGATAACCAAGGTTGTCTTCCTGATAGTTTAAGTTATAAGCCATAGGCAAAGGTACTCTCTTACTAAACTTGTAATCAGGAACTTCTTCCATCATGTCTTCTGTAGTAGGAATACTCATTGTATTATACTTCTTAGGAAGAGGGTTAAGAGCTTCGTTACTTACAAGCTTAGACACGTACTTATTAGTATGGTTATTGTCATACCAAGTTTTAAAGTCCATCTCTTTTAGAAGAAACTGTTCTAGATACTTCTCTTTAACAGACTCTTCTTTTTCTGACTGGTAGTTGTTCCAAGAAAGCTCTAGCTCATCTAAACGAGAGTTAAACTCTTGTATATAAAAAGGATTCTCAACAGTAGTTTGGATAGCCTCAAGAGCTTTAAACAAATCTGTTAGCTCCAATCTTTCCTCATAGCTTAATCCTTTAGAAGGACTAGCCATTTTGTAAACCTGAATAAGTCTTTGGATTTCATTTAAAACATCAATGTCTTCCTGAGACATAAAGCGGCTATCTACAGCACCTCTACGCTTATACTGCTTAAGTATTTCTTTATACTTTTCTTTAAGTCCTTCTACTGCAGGATTATCTTTACCGATAATCATAAAGACATTATCCCATATCTCACCAACTAAGTCATACCATTCAGACTTAGGACGTTTGATCATATTCTGCTCTTTCCATTTAGCAAGAGCTTCTACATCAACGTTACCATTAATATCAGTAAGTTCAATTTTCTTTTGATTGAATAGTCTATCAAAGTAGTTTTGATTAACCTCATAGTCATAGTACTTCTCCTGAAGCTCTAGATAACGGGCATAACCACCTTCCTGCATATCTGCATACTTTTTTCTAAGCTTATTAAGCTCCACTTCAATTTCAGCTATTCTATACACAGTGGACTCATCTAAGTCCTCTGCATTGTTGTAACCTGCAGATTGCTCAAGTAAAGTTTTTTCTTCATAAAGCTCGTCTCTTTCTAGCTTATACTCTTCAGGAAGAAGCTTATCCAACTCATAAATCTCAGCTACATATCTCATCTGAGTATTAGCAAGTCTCCACTCTAAGTGGTTCTTTTTAAGATCTTTAAGTTGTGACTTAAGTTCTTTAGTCTTTGCATTGTCTGGAGCATCTTGAATCTGACGTAATAGCTTACGCTCTTCATTTCTATACGTATCAATTACATCATAGTATTCTTGAGAAACAGGGTTAACAAAAGCTCTTTTCTCTACAACAGTCTCATTACCATCTTTATCAAACTGTTTTACTTTACGAACCTCACTGATGGGCTCATTAAGTTTAGTTACATTTCTTTCTCCAAGCTTATAAGCATCAAACTCTTGTTGAATCTTTTCTTTTTCAATAAAGTTGACATACTCTTGTACACCGCTAGATAGTGCAAGCTTTAGTTTAGTAGCATATGCACTGTTAACCCAGTCTCTACTATCTGAACCGGCAAGAAACTGTGTAAAGAATGTTGTACCTTGACCTATGTATGCAGGAGAATTAGGATCTGTAACACCCTCAATATACTTTTTTAAAGAGTCGTCATCCAACTTAATACCCTGCATTTCAAGCTCTAGCTTTTCAATTCTAAACTCTAAAGACTCTAATTCAGTTTTTGGATTAATGTCTTGTTTAGTAGCAGAATTAAATACGTTAGCAATAGGTTTAGAGAGACGATACCAGTATCCAGACTCTTTACCTTCTTCTAATAAACCATCTCTTTTTTTCTTTAGATACTTTACTTGATCTTCTAAAAGCTGCTTTCTTTGATCATTAATACGAGTAACTTGTATACCGGACAAGCTATACTTTAGCATGTCCATTGTAAATCTAAAACCAATACGGGTATACTCTGACTTAACTCTACCAATGTTTGTATCAATGTTATTAAGCACAACCATTGCTTTACTTTCATTGGGAACACCAGCATCAATTAATAACTGACGCACTTGGTTAGTAATTAAGTTATAACCTACTGCAGTACGGTTTAATCTCTCAAGCTCTTTAGCACGGTTTGCTAACCCATCCTCCTCTATAAAAGGTGTAATTTTAGCTAAGGTGTCTACTAGGTTCTTGATGTCAACATCTAATGTCTTAATCACAAACCCTACTTTGTATGGAGATTCCCAAGTACCTTGATTTAAAGCTTCACGTATCTTATCCAGTGACTGAATTCTATCCTCATAGTACTTAATAATATCTTTACCAGAATCTTTCTTACGAGCTTGATCTAGTTTAACTCTAGTACTTGAAGATTCTTTCTGAGTAATCTCTTTTAGTTTATCTACTAGTTTCTCAGATTCTTCTTTAGATAGATTAAAAGCAAAGTCATCTTTACTCTTTTCTTTTACAGTGGTTGTTTCTCCATTAGCTGATGGTAAGACTTTAGCAATCTTACGCATGTGTGACTTATATCTCAAAAAGTCTGTCTCGGCTGACTTATCAAACTCAGAACTTAAATAGCTTTTTACTCTGTAAAACTGATAACTAAAGGTGTCTTCACCCTTATCAGTAAACTGTTTACCTTCAGCTGTGCTATAAGAGCCGTAGTAATAAAGACCTAATATTCTTTTTTCATCAGTAGTTATACCTAATTGCTGTAGCATTCTAGCATAAATACCAAGTTGTATATCCCAGTTTTCATAAGTGTTTCTATTACCACCTCTGAATTCAGCATCAGTATTAGGACCACTGTTTACTGGCCAGTAATAAGCTAAACTATCTACAGTGGCTGTGCTTTTAAGCTTCTTACTCTTTAAATCTATTACAGCTACAGAACCTTTATTGTTAACAGCTAGCATATCTAGACGACCAACAATGTTTCTATCAAATCTATCCTTAGCTAATACAGTAATTTCAGGAAGTATTGTATACCCCATGCTACTGTAGTTCTGCAATACACCTAGGATTTCCATAGACATATTGTAAAGCTCATTCTCATTAGTAATAGTACCGTCTTTTATCAATCCCTGTATAGTAAACTTATTAGGATAGCTATTTAGTAGTTCACTAAGCTTAGCTTTTGTAAAAACGCTAGTAAGACTCTTGTCTGTACCAATAGTTTCAGTCTGTAGCGTCTCTAGAATATGGTGAACAAACGTTCCAAATTCTGCATAATTCTTATACTTCTCTTGATCTTCTAGCTCACCGCCAGCAAATAGATTAGACACAGAAACTGTAGACTTATCTTCTTCAACCACCTTACGATACTCTTCTAAGTTTGACTTTAGCTTGTTTAAAGTTTCAAGTCTTGCATCATTAGGAGCATTTTTAATAATACGATCAAGTGTATCTATCTGATTATCAACACGTTCTAATCTAAGATTCTTTAGCTCGGCTTTAGGGTTTTTAATTTTACCCTGAGCTTTAGCATCTTGTGTAGCTAATAAAAGTTTAGCTTCTTCTACACTAGGTATATCATAGTTATTTAGTGTATAAGCAGCAAGAGCTTTAGCTTCACTACCTAAAGCATCTACTAAATTTTTCCAACTTTCAAGATTTTTATTAGGACAAGGCATGAATTATAAACATTTTAATTGTTCTAGAATAGCAGACTTAGACATACCAACTGCAGTTGTAGCTTTGATATACTCTTGAGCTTCTTTACGGAACTCTTGCAAAGTTATCTTTTTTACAGACTTCTGGTTGTAAATATCATCTATTTCTTTTAATGTAATATCTGTGGATGTAGCTTCTACTTTTGGTTGACCTATTGTTTTAAAGCCAATTTGATCTGGAGCTTGTTGAGCACCACTATCTTTAGCAACTTTACCACCCTTAAGCTGTCCACTTGCAATCATGGCAGCAATAGCTGCATCATCATCAAGCACTTGTTGACCGGCAGTATTAACAGGGCCAACTACATCAGCGTATTTAGAAGGAGCTTCTTGCTTAGTTTTATTATCAGATAGTTGACTTAATACAGATGGATCGACTCCTGCATTTAGTAAATCATTGATATCATCTGAAGGACGTACTTTCTCATATAACTTAACACCGTCTTTAGGACTAAAGCCAAAGTTTAATAAGTTATTAGTACCTTCTATGTTTAATTTTACATACTCTGCAGTCAAACCAGTGTTAGGAATTTTACCAAAACCAGATACAGAACTACGTGCTATAGCTTCAGATATTGGTTTATTGTCAATCTTATTAAGCTTGAACAATCTACCTTCTCCATCAGATAATAACACTTTAAAAGATACAGACTCTAGCTCGTCAGTAAATCTATTTACAGAAGGATAGAAACTAGAGAATACATCTTGTATTAAATTACCTTTAGCTTTTTTGATATTTGTAAAATCAATAGTAAATGTTTCAGGTGCTGACTTAATGTAATCAAAACTCTTACCTGTAAAGCTCTTAGTTTGACCAATATGGCTAAATACACCACTGTTAATAACCTCAGCCATAAACTCTTTTGACTCTTTACTTTCAGTCTTTATAGGATATGTCTTTCTAATATACTTTTGGTTACCAGCAAAGCTAAATATCTTATTTACTATACCATTAATCCAATCTACTTGACCCGCACGTCCAGTGTTATTAAAGTACTTATCAAAAAGACTTGTATAGTTTTTGTAAATATCTTTAACTACTTGGTCAATTAACGCTTGTTTCTCTTCTTCTTTCTTACCTGAATTTTGTATATCCATTATAAGCTGACGCTTCTGCTGGATAAACGACTGTTGATCTAAAAGAAGCTTTTGGAAGTCTGTTAAGCTATTAGATACTTCTGCCATCTGAGGGATGTCAGGATTGATATACTTAATAAACGTATAAGCACCATAACCTAGACCATCTTTAGCTAAAAGATAGTAGAACATTTGTCTAGAAAGTCTTAATGATTTCTCATCCTTACTTTTTTGTAAAGCCTCATAACCATTAATAATATTCTCAGTAACGTCTTTGTCTAGCTTCATACGACTAGTAGCCTCTAAGAAGTCAATACCTTTTCTATTATTTACTTTTAAGAACTCTACAAAAGGATTACCTGGATTAGTAGTGTATAGATAGTCTAAATCATCTAACAACGTATTGTTATCTAACCAGAAATCAGCAGTGAAATATTTGGCAGACTCTTCAAGCATTGCAAGCTTAGCCTTACTTCTTTCATCTTTCTTAGTTTTTAGATTTTCTATTTCAGTTTTAATGTTATTCTTAACCTTATTAATGATGATAAACTTACCGATTTGATCTGTAACATCTTGGCTAGCTTTTTCATTACCATATATATTGTTAAGACCAGATCCTAAAATAGATCTAACCGAACTAAATAATGGACTACGTTCAATAAGTATTTGACGAGAGTAATCACTCATCTTTTCAGCAGCCTTTACGAGATTAGTGTATTCTTTAGAAGATCTTAAAGCTTTAGCTACTGAATCACCAAACATTGATGTACCAGATATAAAGTATTCATAACTAGATAGTACACTATCTAACTCATTAAAGTCAGGTCTTTGTTGTTTAATAAGGTTTAATATCTTACCAAGCTCTAGTATATCTGAGTTAAGAGTTATCACATCTGCATAGGTGTTTGCTAAATAAGCTTTAGCAACATCTTCTACAACAAAAGATCCGTCTTCATAATACAACTCTAAACCAAGATCAGAAAGAGTAATATTCTTACGCTCTAAAGAAGCAGTTTCAGGATTAGGTTCTACTGTCTTAACATACATTGGTCTAAACTGACCATATATAATCTTACCTTCTTTATCTAATTCAAATACCTCAGCTAGTCTACCTCTCTTCTCAATGTCTGCTAACATTTCATTTAGCTGACCCTTAATCATAGACTTTAAACCAGAAGACATAAATTTACCACCATCTTGTATAGCAGAGTTTTGATTTCTAAACTCATCAGTAATGTCTTCTATAAAAGGAATCTTGTTGATTAATAAAGCAAACTGCAGATTACCTGTCATACCCATGATAACATTAGATACTCCAGATGTATCAGGGTTAAGATTCAGCACAGATGGAATAGGCTCCTTAGCAGCATCGGCAAACATACCTAATGCTTGACCAGTACGTCTAATAGCTTCTGAGTTAGTAAAGTCTAAACGTGAGTTTAGTTTACCTTCAGTGTCTATATCATAGAACAATGGAGCATCTAAAGAGATGGCATTCTTTTCTGAAAACGCTAAGAACTTATTAAAGCTTGCCGCTATACCAATACCGTCCTTACTAGAACTATTAAGTTGATTAGCCACAACATCACCCATTACTGAGTAGATAGAGTTCTGAGTTACAACAGCATCAACTGACGCTCCTATACTAGAAGCTATTTGCTTAAATGGTTCTACAGTAGAACGCTCATTGATATAAAAATCCTGGAATACTTTCTCATTTGAAAGTATATCTATCTTTTGCTGTAAGCTCTGATTGTTTAATACAGGAATAACAGGCGTAGGATTAGAAGACAAGTACTTTGTGAACTCAGCTTGAGACACTGGCATATTCTTAGTCTTAAGAACATTTACCAAAGCTGCCATTTTAAGCGTATTGTTCATCTTAGCTAACTCTTCTTTTGTAGAACGTAAGTCTTCAAACATTAAGCTAAGAGCTTCTTTAGCTCCTAAATACTCAGCTCTCTTTTCAACCCATTCACCTCTTTCTTTACTTCTATTATTCTTAGCTGTAGAAATAAAAGTATTAAACGCAATATCATGCTGAGCTTGTAAAGTGTTTTTAGCTTTTTCAAGTATTTCTATATTAGCTTGAATATCAGCTCTTTTCTGCTTAATCTCATCAACAGTCACCTCAGCTAAAGATATACCAAGTTGATCTGCCACCTTTAAAAAGTCAGAAGTGAACACAGGTTTGTTTACTACATTATCAAGTTCAGTCTGTACAAGATCCTTAAATAAAGGATGTTGTGACATGTACTGGATATATTCTGCAAACTGACCTTGTGATGGTGTAGCATATTTAGAGTAGTCACCATAGACATGTGCTTCATCAGCATAATCTAAGTAGTGCTCAAAAGTATGTGAGTACAGTGAATCCACGTCAAGGTCAGAACCTGCTAAGATGTGTACTAACTGTGGTACTACAATAGAGTTTTGATAAGAAGCATCTAAGTAGTCTACCACTTTAGCAACAATCATAGAACGTCTATCTTCCGTAGGAATACGAGTACCAAAGAATTTAGTAAGCTTAGTTAAGAATAACTCACGCTCACTTTCATTTTTAGCTAGCTGCTCAGGAATCATCACCTCAACAGTATAAACGTTTTTACCGTTAACCTTTTCTACAGATACACCAAGGTGACGAGTCTTAAATCTATCAGTATCTTTAAATGCTTCTGGATTTATATCTTGTTCTAGTTGACTAATAACTCTATTACTGTCTTGAGTATCATACAGCACCTCATACCCATATCCGGATACTAAGATATCTTTTCTACCATTTACCTTCTGAGAGAAAATAGAATCATTGAATAAGCTAAAATAGTAATAAGTAAAAATCTTTTTAATAGCAGGTAAGTTAGGGTTATGTACCGGCTTACCATCTCTCACTTCAAAATACTTCAAAGTGTTGCTATCTGCACCTTGTTTCTTAAGACCATTATACATAGTATTAAATAACTGAGATACATTAAGAGCACCATTTTTATCTAACAATGCTTTATCAAGCATATTAGTTGCACTATTAGTAATATCACCAAGTGTATTAGAATACTCCTGAGCAAGATCTTTTAAACTCTTGTTTCTGTACACCATGTCATTATCTAGCTTATTGATATAAGTAGTTAACAACTGACGAGCTTGTGAAGGAAGAGTAATTTTATTCTTCACTCCAGAAGTTTCAACCTGAAGGAACTTAAACATTCCTGAAGTAAAACTCTTAGAAGGCTTTAAGTTAGTTCTTTCTCCAGCTTGTAACTGAACAGGAATAAGTGTAGTTTTCTTAGAAGCATTAGGATCAAATAACTGATCAATACCATCTGCTTCCATAGAGTTTAGTAAGTGGTGAAGTTTCTCACGACCTCTCTTAGGTTCCCAATAAGAGTGAACTTCTGCATAAAGTTCTTCAAGTTGTTCCTCAATAGATCCTGAGTCAGGTGTATTTGGGTCTTCAACAATCAAATCTTCTAGAAGCTCTATTCTAGTATATAGTTCATCCAAGTTAGACTCTACTTCTTCTTGAGTCATTCCATCTGGAATAAGAAGTCTTGATACGTCTACACGGTTAATTAGGTGTTCAGATAACTTATAGTATTCTAGAATACCACCTGTAGCTGTCTTAATAGTATTAAGAACTACTTTACGGTCATCTAAAAAGTCTATTTCATCTTTAGTTAGCTTCTTGTATTTAGCTTTTTGAAGTATAGCTTTTACACTAGTATCAACTCTACCCCAGCTATTCATCATACGGATACGATGATTCATAGTATGATATGATTGACCATCAGCTACATCTACCGCTTTTGTTCCTGGTTGTTCTTCATCAAGACTAAATGCAGTAAGATCAAAATCTATATCACCAGTGATAGGGTTTACTGTTGTTGGGATATATGATGTAATGTTATTAACAACAGCTGTACGGAAGTAACCAGTCTTCATAGAGTTACCAGAGATAACACCACTCTTATTACGTTTATAATAATTCTGAACGTTACTGATACCTGTAGCTATATCACCATCATAGATTTGGTTAACCATTCTTTTGTTCATCTCAATATTAAGATGAAGATCTTTTAACATATCTACTATGTTAGTATAACCAAAGTCTTCTAAAGTACCATCTCTAAAGTCTTCTTTGATCTTTTTAGGAATCAAAGAGCTTTCAAATGTTCCTTTTTCTTTTCCACGTGTTAACAACCCGTATTGTACTAAGTCATTCTTATACGTTTCAAAAGTCTCATCCATGTAATCAACTATCTGAGATGGTAGTTGCATCATTACATCTGATTTTAATGCTTCTTCAAAGGTGATGTTTCTTTTAGCTGCATCAAGAAGAGCGTCTCTCATCTCTTGACGTAATGCACTATTAGTATCAGTAGTCTTTTGCTGCTCAAAGAAGTGAGTAAAGTTTGCAAACTTATAAGCTCTACCGCTCACTTGATCATCATTATATCCTTTATAACGTCTAGTATCTGCGTTGTTTCTATCTACCCACTCTCTTCTTACACGGTTATACTCTTGACGTAAGAAACCAACCATCTCTCCTACAAAACGGGAGTTTACATTTCCATCTTTAGTGTATCTGTTATACATACCAGTAACCAAGAAGTTAGTAGTTGTAGCTTCTTCTTGTGTACGGCTACGCTTAAAAGATATAATTTCTACATCCTCATTCTTACCCTGATCGTTCTTCTTTTTACCAGAAATCTTCTCTCTATTCATGAAATGAATAATAGAGCTTAAGTGGAATGCTTTAGGGTCTATACTTCCAAATGTAACACCATTACGTGAGTCATCCCCTATCTCTTGACGTATACCACCAAAGCTTGACATTTCTAGATTTTCTAAGAACAATTGATTCTTAAGAGATCCATCAAACAAGATATTATCTGCCATCCAAGAAGATAGCACTGGATACATATCTTTTAAAGCCTCCACGCCTTTTTCTCTTACAATTTGAGTAAGAAGTACTGGAGGAGTGTATCTAGTATAACGATAGATATTTTTATACTCAGCATTCTGATAAACAGAAATAGAAGAGTTAATATCATACTTAATAATATATTTAGCGGCTTTCTTTAAAATCTTATTCAGCTGATCAATAGCCTTATAGTCAGACCCAAGGTTGATAGACTTATCTCTTGTATCTGCAAAAATATTAGAATAGTTCTGAGGTTTGATCTGTGCTAATCTATTAAAGAAATCTCCTTGTAGATATGCTCCTTCTTTCATTAGACGCTGATCTGTTTCCATATCAGCAATGTTCTGCTTAGAGTTAGGATTAAGAGTATTCTCATTCTCTATAGCATAAATACCAAGTAAAGACTGACGAATAAGATTTTTTGGTAAAACAATGTTCACCTTATCCATTAAATCTTTTACTTCGTTAACTACTTTATTAAGACTCTTTCTATTATTAATACCATCTGTCTTTAAGAAAGAGAATAAGCTAGTATTGATATACTCTTGTAAGTTTTTAAAGTCAGCACTAAACTTAGCTTTATCTTCTGTTGTATTTAGCTTACGATATGCTTGCTCATAATAAAACTTGATAGCTTCTTTCTTCTGTAGAATATCTTGGTTGATAGAAGCATCATATACCTCAGACGTTGTGTTTAAAGCATTAGTAGTTGTTTTAATCACAAAGCTAGGTAACTCAGTTACAAAGAACGTATCCATAAATTGTTTGTATAAAAACAAGTTACGGGTTGGTTTACTTGTAGGGTCAGAAAGATCTGCAATACCAAACTGTGATTGAACAAAGTCAGCAAAAGCTTTTAATGGTGCATACTTCATATCACCATCTTCTTCCATCATCTTTACAGCTTTATCTAAAGAAGGTAGAATTTGATCTAATGGCTTATCAGATGCCACTTTAATCATTGCATTAAACAACATACTGCCATCAGCAGTCTTATTTAAAGTAACACTTAAAGTAGGGTCAGTATATTTGTAAGGTATAATGTTAAATAAGTTTCTAAACTCTCTAGTCAAACCAGCAAGAGGATTAATATGAACTTTATCAAACTCACCACCTTTATTATTTTCCTCAGTTTGCTCTTCATCTTGAGGTATTTCTAAATCATCTGCAGAAAAACCGGCTTGTAAACCTAATGACTCAATCTTCTGACGAACAATATCTTTTACAAACTCTTGGGTTTCTTGACTATCAGAAGAGTCGGTAAACATCTCATTGGCATCCTCATCATTAATCAATGTGTCATCTAGTACATATCGTACAGGAACACCTAATATATAAGATGCTTCATTGAACTTATTCTGATACTTGTTACGGATAGCATCACTAAGAGCCGGATTGCTGTTAGCAACTAAAGCTTCAATATCATAGTCTGATTTAAGTTCTTCAACTGCTTGATCAAACTTAGCAGTAAAAGTTCCTTCTTTCATATTAGCTACACGGTATACAAGTTTTGAAACCACCTCATTCTGTACCTCCATATTAAGAGGTATTTTAGAAATGATACCAAATCCTGACTCACCAGTCTGCTCATCTACTGTCTCAACTAACTTTGGACGACCATATGCAAGTGCATACACTCCTTCTTTAGATATACTATTTTCAGGATTAGCTACTTGTTCTGAATAAACACCACCGTCAAAGTCTTTGTATAAGTCATCAATAGCAGTTTTATTACGATCAAAGAAATTAATAATACGTTCAACTAACTTGACAAACTTCTTAAACCAACTATCTGCTGGTTCTTTTTGATCAAGTTTATATTTTCTAAATCCTTCAGCTAATAACTCTTCAGCCATAAGATCTACAATCTCACGGTCTGTTTTGTTAAAGTAGTTACGATCATTACGGAACTGATCAATTTTATCTTTAGTAGCAAGACCCATCTTAGCACGAGCTTTACTTAAGTAGAATGCTCTTTGATCAGATGTAAGTATCTCTCTAAATAAACCGTGGAATGCTTCATGATAGATAGATCCTTCAGCAGAAAGACTATT